>Ga0265327_10001150_pt1 | contig 36034 bp, 35 predicted proteins | sample 41621metaG_FD_202089 | JGI IMG/M metagenome (GOLD analysis project Ga0265327, IMG submission 202089) | Rhizosphere microbial communities from Carex aquatilis grown in University of Washington, Seatle, WA, United States - 4-16-21 metaG | ecosystem: Host-associated > Plants > Roots > Rhizosphere...
CCCAGTGCGTGCGCATCGCCGAGGGCGGCCAGGTCCTGGAAGTCATCGACACCGGCCAGCCCTGCTACGCCTGCATGCTGGGCGGCGACGACGGTCGGACCCTGTTCATGCTGACGGCCCCCTCGTCCGTCCCGCACGAGGTGGCGCACGAGGCGAAGGGCAAGATCGTGGTGGCGGAGGTGGATGTGGGGCGGGTGGGGTGGCCGTGAGGCCGCGCTTAGCCGACCGCGTTGCGTCGAACTGCCAGGGCGACTTTCAATCTGACCTAGACGTTTCGAAGCAGCATCAATTGTACTTCCTGTCGCCCTGATCGGTAGATCACCGGGTAACAGAGGTTGTGATCCTCCGATTGGTCATCGACCAATTCCTCAATGGGGCCCGAGTAGAGGTCTGCGTTCGCTATCTGCCGCGCGAGCGCCTCGACATGTTTCAAGACAGCAAAGTCACCCTTTGAGAGGCGCATGACTTGATGAAAGGTAATTCCATCACGGCGAAAAACACCACCGTGATTTAAGGTCAAACGTGAAGCCAGTGCACACGCGGCATCAGTCAATCTATAGGTCGCTGGCAATAGGCAATCGTCAATCGAGATTCCCTTTTGCTGTAGACGCTCACGTCGCACTGGCATTCTATCGCCTTGCTCAATAAGCCTGTCGATAATCCTGTTTCGGGTGATTTCTTCAACTGGAAAACCTTTGAAGTCCCTATTGAGCTTGGAGCAGGTTGTCTTGGAGGCGACGCCCTCGGCGTCCAGCGCCGAAGCCGTAATCCCAAGTGTCCGACAAACTGTGTTGAACTTGTTGCCGTAATACACAGCCGCCCGGGTCTTGGCCTGCTTGACCATCGAACGCCCCTATGTCGCTGACCTGCCAAGAGAATCTAGTCACAATTTTCACGACTGCACAAGATTGAACTCAACCGACAAAGATTGGACGCGGACAGGTTTGATTGGCCGCGTCTCGCAACCATCGAACAGGAAGGCCGCAAATGGTCATATCATTGAAATCACGTAACCTTTCGCCCTCTTAACAAAGAATCGAACGCTTCCAACACTACGCTGGAGCTGTTCTTAGGTCATAGGCGGCGGGCAAGGAGGCCGCCTCAAATGGACCTCGCACTCAGCGCAATTCAATGTGCTGCATATGGGATTGCGATGATGGCAATCCTACTTGAGCCGGAGCCGGGTCGCCCGGCTTCACCCCAGCGGAATAGATTGATCCGCTGGCTAGCATTGCTCAGCGTTGCGACATGTGCAGTCGCGCATGGAGCGGAAGCCGTTGTTCGGCTCGGCTCATCGATCATTTAACCTTCTTTGTTCCCTGGGTTGGCAATCGTCCCCATCCCGCTAGCAACGCGAACTGTCGAATTTCACCTTCGGATCGCTGCGCACCAAGTAACGAAGTGGACGAGCGGAATGCGAGACCTGTCATTCCCGACAGGCCTCACTTCCGCAAAGCCGTACTTCCACGTGGGCTGCCAATCAGCGCTTTGGATGCAGTGTCGAAGGCCAAAGAATCCCTACCGGAACTCCAACCCCTCGTACGTCCCGGCCTTCCGCCAGCCGTCCAGGTACTTGAAGTAGGCCGCCGCGCCGGCCGGGTAGCCGACGTTGTAGCGAGCGGCGGGGCCCGGGTCCTGGCCCTCGTTGTTGTAGTAGCCGGGGGTGCAGTCGGGGGCGCCCATCATGCGGCCGGGGCCGGTGAGCAGCAGGTTGACCCATTCGTCCTGGGCTTCCTGGGTGACCTCGACCTCGTGGGCGCCTTCGTCGAGGGCGTGGCGGACGATCTGGGCGATGGTCTTGCCGGCCTCGGTGAGGTTGTGGGGCACGTTGGAGATCAGGTTGGCGCCCTGGGTGGGCTGCACGAAGAAGGCATTGGGAAAGCCGTGCACGTGCACGCCGTGCTTGGAGCGCATGCCCTCGCCCCAGGCCTGCGACAGCTTCAGGCCGTCCCGGCCGGTCAGGTCGAAGCCCGCGCGGCGCTTGTACTCGGTGCCGACCTCGAAGCCCGAGGCGTAGATGATGCAGTCCAGCTCATATTCCTTGCCGGCCACCACGACGCCGCGCTCGGTGATGCGCTCGACGCCCTTGCCGTCGGTGTCGACCAGGTGCGTGCCGGGGGTGTTGAAAGCCTGCAGATAGGCGTCGTGGAAGCACGGGCGCTTGCAGAGCTGGCGGTACCAGGCCTTCAGCGACTGGGCCGTGTCGTGGTCCTTGACGATGGTGTCCACCCGCGCGCGGATCTCCTCCATCTTCTCGAAATCAGAGTCCTCATAGGCGGCCAGCATGTTGCGCGGCGTCCGCTGCTCGGGCGGCAGGTGCATGATGCGCTCGCGGATGCGGCGCGACAGGTCGGTCCAGCCGTCCTTGACCAGGTCCTCGTCGGCGCCGCCTCCGGCCTGGTTCTGGGTGAAGTTCTCCAGCCAGCGCTGCTGCCAGCCGGGGGTGGCGATGGAGGCGAACCAGTCGTCGTCGATGGGCTGGTTGGCCCGCACGTCGATGGACGAGGGCGTGCGCTGGAAGACGTAGAGTTCCTTGCAGGCCCGGGCCAGGTGCGGCACCGCCTGAACCGAGGTCGCGCCGGTGCCGATGATGCCGACGCGCTTGTCGGCCAGCTTTTCCATCAGGCCGCCCTTGGGATCGCCGCCGGTGTAGGCGTAGTCCCAGCGGCTGGTGTGGAACGAATGTCCCTTGAAGCTCTCGATGCCGGGGATGCCCGGCAGCTTGGGCACGTGCAGCGGGCCGGTGCCCAGGCCGATGAAGCTGGCGGTGAAGCGGTCGCCGCGGTTGGTGGCGATCACCCAGCGCTTGGCCGCGTCGTCCCAGGAAAGGTCCTCGACCTCGGTGTGGAACAGGGCGTTGTCATAGAGGCCGTACTGCCTGCCGATGCGCTGGCACTGCTCGAGGATCTCGGGGGCGTGGGCGTACTTTTCCGTCGGCTTGTGGCCGGTCTCTTCCAGCAGCGGCATGTAGATCATCGAGGCCGTGTCGCACTGGGCGCCCGGATAGCGGTTCCAGTACCAGGTGCCGCCGAAGTCGCCGCCCTTCTCGACGATGCGCACGTCGTCGACCCCCGCCTCCTTCAGGCGCGCGCCGGTCACCAGGCCCGCGAAGCCGCCGCCGATGAAGGCGAAGGTGACGTGGTCGGTCTTGGGCGGGCGTTCCTTGAACGGGGTGTAGGGGTCTTCGAGGTAGTGCTCGAACACGCCCTTGAGCTGCAGGTACTGGGCGTTACCGTCGGCGCGCAGGCGCTTGTCGCGCTCGGCGATGTACTTTTCCAGCAGCGCCTTCTTGTCGATCGGCGGCTTGGTCGAGGCGGGAGCGTCGGTGGTCATCGGCTGAAATCTCGCGATCGAAAAGGGACGGGCCTGGCCAGAATCGTGACCCGGCGCGGCGCGTCGGCCACGCCAGGGACTTACATTTCGAAGACTCGGTATGCAATCCAAATCGAATATCCGGTATGCGCCGAAACGGGGCCCTGAAAATCACCCCGCGACACGGCTTGGCGGCGGGCGTCCACGCCGCTAGGGTCCGTCGCGAAACGAAACCCTATTGGCTGGGAGGCCGACCATGGCTGTGCAACTCTATGATCTGAGCGTGGGGTCCTATCTGCAGACCCTCGGCGGCGTGGCCGGCTTCCTGCAGCGGGGCCTGGATCATTTCCGCGACAACGGCGTCGACCCCAACGAGATCGTGCAGACCCGCCTGTGCGGCGACATGCTGCCCTTCAGCTTCCAGGTCGTGTCGGTGGCCCACCATTCCCTGGGCGCCATCGAGGGGATCAAGAAGGGCGAGTTCGGCCCGCCCTCGCAGCCGCTGCCCACGGACTACGCCGAACTGCAGGCCCTGGTGACCAGGACCACCGACGGGCTGAAGGCCCTGACCCGCGACGAGGTCAACGCGCTGGAGGGCCGCGACGTGGTCTTCAAGCTGGGCGACTTCAAGATGCCGTTCACGGCCGAGGGCTTCGTGATGAGCTTCTCGCTGCCCAACTTCTATTTCCACGCCGCCACCGCCTACGACATCCTGCGCCACAAGGGCGCGCCGCTGGGCAAGCGCGACTTCATGGGCGCCCTGCGGATGAAGACGGCGTAGAGCCCGGGCCCTTTCTCAACACCGTCATCCTCGGCCCTGTGCCGAGGACCCATACGCACGCTTCCAAAGGGTCGCGAAGCGGCAGCGTAGCGGCGCACAACTTCGGCCGCCGCCCTGCGTGGCTCGCCCTTCGGAGCGTCGCCAAACGCTTTCACGTGTTCATGGGCCCTCGGCACTGACGGCCGAGGGTGACGGTGTGAGGTGGGAAACTAGATCCTCAACCGCACCTATTCCCATCAGCTATCCGAAAACCCGAACGGCGCCGTCGTGCGGCGGATGTCGTCGGGCAGGATCTGGCGGCCGATGGGGGGCTCCGAGCGGGCGGTGCATTCCGTCCGCTGGCACAGCCGGCAAGTGACGCCGATGGGCGTCGCCGCGTCCGGCGACAGGGTCGGGTCGTCCTGGACGTAGATCAGGCGATCGGCGTGCTCGGCCGCGCAGCCGAGCGCGATGGCCCGCTCGATCCGCGGCCGCCCGAAGCCCCCGCCGCCGGCGGTCACGGTGCGGGCGATGGAAAAGAACCTCTGGCCGTCCGGCAGCTCCAGCCACTGGGTGACGATCTGGCGAGGCGTGCGGAAAGCCTGGTGGACATTCCATAGCGGGCAGCCTCCGCCGTGCCGGGCGAAGGGAAATCCGGCCCCGTCCAGGCGCTTGGAGACGTTGCCGGCCTCGTCGACGCGGATGAAGAAGAACGGCGCCCGCTCCTGCCCAGGCTTCTGCAGGGTGGTCAGGCGGTGGGCGGTCTGCTCGAAGCTGGCCCCGAACTGGCGGCCCAGGGCCTCGACGTCGTAGCGGCGCGCTTCCACCGCCCGGGCGAAGGCGGTGTAGGGCATCAGGATCGCCGCGGCGGCGTAGCCGGCCAGGGCCCGGCGGGTCAGCCGCTCGCCGCTCTCGCTGGCGAAGGCGCCGCCCTCCAGCACCTGGTCGATCTCCTTGCCCATTTCCAGGTAGGCGAGCTGCAGGGCGAGCTGGAAGCTCTGGCTGGCGTGGTCCAGCTCGTCGTCCAGCAGGATCTCGCGCCGGTGCCAGTCGAGGCGGCGCATGGAGCCGACCATCACCTTGGGCGGCACCCGGCGCACGCGCAGGCTGTGGCGCGCCTTGAAGTACCCGGCCAGGCCGTCATGGGCGGCGATATCCTGGGCCAGGCGCTCGGCGGTGTCGTCCAGCAGGGGGAAGCAGTTGCGCCGCGCGGCCAGGAAGCGGCGCGATTCCGCCACCGGATCGGCGGCCTCCGTGGCCTGGCCCCCGCCGGCCGGCGAACCCGCCTCCGCCCCGCGGTCGGCCAGGGCCAGCTGCTCCTCCTGATAGGCCGTGTAGAGGCGCAGGAAGGCCTCGGCGAAGCCCGGGAAGTTGGTGGCCACGTCGCCGGTCTCCAGCGACGGCAGGTCGATGTCGGCGAACAGCGGGTCCTTCAGGACGGCCTGCAGGCGCGCCATGTCGTCCGACCCGCCGCCGCCGGCCAGGGCCGACATGTCCAGCTTGTAGGTCTGGGCCAGGCGCAGCAGGATTTCCGCGCTCAGGGGCCGGTGGTTGCGCTCCAGCAGGGCGATGTAGGAGGGCGAGACCTCCAGGTCGGCGGCCATGTCGGCCTGGGTCAGGCCCCGGTCGCGGCGCAGGCGGCGGAGGCTCGGTCCCACATACAGGCGGCGGTCGGCGGACATGGCTGCAACCCTTGCGTCTGTAGGACCTTACAGCATTACACCGAAGTTTTGTAAAGTTTGACAGCTAGACCGCGCGGCGACTCCACACCGCGCGAAACCGTCTGTAAGCGGCGCTCAATTCCATCCGCCTACCAAGGACGCATCACCATGGCCTATCAGGACCACATCATCGAGATGAGCCAGCTCATCAAGAGCAAGAACGGCACCTGGGACGGGATCAATCCCGAGTCCGTGGCCCGCATGCGCCTGCAGAACCGGTTCAAGACCGGCCTGGAAATCGCCCGCTACACGGCCGGCATCATGCGCAAGGACATGGCCGCCTACGACGCCGACCCGGCCAACTACACCCAGTCGCTGGGCTGCTGGCACGGCTTCATCGCCCAGCAGAAGATGATTTCCATCAAGAAGCACTTCAAGTCGACCGACCGCCGCTACATCTACCTGTCCGGCTGGATGATCGCGGCGCTGCGCTCCGACTTCGGCCCCCTGCCCGACCAGTCGATGCACGAGAAGACCACGGTCCCGGCGCTGATCGAAGAGATCTACACCTTCCTGCGCCAGGCCGACGCCCGTGAGCTGGGCGGCCTGTTCCGCGACCTCGACGCCGCCCGCGCGGCCGGCGACAAGGCCAAGGAACAGAAGATCCTGGACGAGGTCGACAACTTCCAGACCCACGTCGTGCCGATCATCGCCGACATCGACGCCGGCTTCGGCAACGCAGAAGCCACCTACCTGCTGGCCAAGAAGATGATCGAGGCGGGCGCCTGCGCCATCCAGATCGAGAACCAGGTCTCCGACGAAAAGCAGTGCGGCCACCAGGACGGCAAGGTCACCGTCCCGCACGAGGACTTCCTCGCCAAGATCCGCGCCGTCCGCTACGCCTTCCTGGAACTGGGCGTCGACAACGGCGTCATCGTCACCCGCACCGACAGCCTCGGCGCCGGCCTGACCAAGCAGATCGCCGTCAGCCACACCCCGGGCGACCTGGGCGACAAGTACAATAGCTTCCTGGACTGCGAAGAGATCTCGCCCGCCGACATGAAGAACGGCGACGTGGTCCTGAACCGCAACGGCAAGCTGCTGCGTCCCAAGCGCCTGCCCTCCAACCTGTTCCAGTTCCGCGAAGGCACCGGCGAAGACCGCTGCGTCCTCGACAGCATCACCTCGCTGCAGAACGGCGCCGACCTGCTGTGGATCGAGACTGAAAAGCCGCACGTCTCCCAGATCGCCGGCATGATGGACCGCATCCGCGAAGTCTTCCCGAACGCCAAGCTGGCCTACAACAACAGCCCCTCGTTCAACTGGACGCTCAACTTCCGCCAGCAGGTCTACGACGCCATGAAGGCCGAAGGTAAGGACGTCTCCGCCTACAACCGCGAAGGCCTGATGAGCGTCGACTATGACGGCACCGAGCTGGCCATCATCGCCGACGAGAAGATCCGCACCTTCCAGGCGGACGGCGCCAAGCGGGCCGGCATCTTCCACCACCTGATCACCCTGCCGACCTACCACACCGCGGCCCTGTCGACCGACAACCTGGCCAAGGAATACTTCGGCACCCAGGGCATGCTGGGCTACGTCCTGGGCGTCCAGCGCCAGGAAATCCGCCAAGGCATCGCCTGCGTGAAGCACCAGAACATGTCCGGTTCGGACATCGGCGACGACCACAAGGAGTACTTCGCCGGTGAAGCCGCCCTGAAGGCGGGCGGCGTGCACAACACGATGAACCAGTTCGCCTGATCCGGCGGCGGTTTCCTACCTGAAGTGTGGGCGGCCCGGGTCCTGAAGTCCCGGGCCGTTTGCTTGTGATGTAAGAGCTTTGGCGAGCGGGGCGTCGCGAGCGTCCCGGCCGCCGCATGAACCGAAAAGAGCCTGCCATGGATATCAGCGCCGCCCTCAACGTCGACGACCTGCTGCACGCCTTCATCGAGAAGGACCTGCTGCCGGGGACCGGGGTAGACGCGGGGGCGTTCTGGCGGGCGCTGGAGACCATCCTGGCCGACTTCGGCCCGCGCAACGCCGCCATGCTGGCGCGCCGCGACGCGCTGCAGGCGCAGATCGACGCCTGGTGGGCCGAGCGCCGCGGCAAGACCGTGAGCCTGGCCGAACAGACCCAGTTCCTGACCTCCATCGGCTACCTGCTGCCCGAGCCGGCGGACTTTTCGATCGACACGGTCAATGTCGACCCGGAGATCGCCTCCATCGCGGGCCCGCAGCTCGTGGTGCCGGTGTCCAACGGCCGCTATGCCCTGAACGCCGCCAACGCCCGCTGGGGCAGCCTGTATGACGCCCTCTACGGCACCGACGCCCTGCTGCCGCCCGTCGCGGGCGCCAAGGGCTATGATCCCGAGCGCGGCGGCCATGTGATCGACTACGCCCGCGGCTTCCTGAACCATGTCGCCCCGCTGGACGGCGGCACGCACGTCGACGCCACCCTGTACGCCATCAAGGACGGCGCCCTGGCGGTGAGCCAGAAGGACGGCTCCGTCGTCGGCCTGAAGTCGCCGGGCCAGCTGGCCGGCTGGCGCGGCGAAGCGGCGGCGCCCAGCGCCGTGCTGCTCAAGCACAACGGCCTGCACCTGGAGATCCGGATCGACCGGTCGCACAACATCGGCAAGGACGACCCGGCCGGGGTCGCCGACGTGCTGATGGAGGCGGCCCTGACCGCCATCCAGGATTGCGAGGATTCGGTGGCCGCCGTGGACGCCGAGGACAAGGTGGACGTCTATCGCAACTGGCTGGGCCTGATGCGCGGCGACCTCGCCGCCACCTTCGCCAAGGGCGGCCGCACCGAGACCCGCCGCCTGGACGAGGACCGCGCCTACACAGCTCCCGGCGGCAAGACCCTGACCCTGCGCGGCCGCTCGTTGCTGCTGGTGCGCAATGTCGGCTGCCACATGGTCACCGACATGGTCCGCCTGAACGGCCAGCCGGTCTACGAGACCGCGGTCGACGCCCTGGTGACCGTCGCCGCCGCGATCCACGACATCAAGGGCCAACGCCGCAACAGCGCCGCCGGCTCGGTCTATGTGGTGAAGCCCAAGCTGCACGGGCCAGACGAAGTGGCCCTGGCCGCCGCCCTCTTCGATCTGGTCGAGGACGCCTTGGGCCTGGCCCGCAACACGGTCAAGCTGGGCATCATGGACGAGGAGCGCCGCACCAGCGCCAACCTCAAGGCCTGCATCGGCGCGGCGAAGAGCCGGGTGGTGTTCATCAACACCGGCTTCCTGGACCGCACCGGCGACGAGATTCACACCGCCATGGAAGCCGGGCCCATGGTGCGCAAGGAGACCATGCGCGCCCAGCCATGGCTGACCGCCTACGAGAAGCGCAACGTCGAGATCGGCCTGGCCACCGGCTTCCCCGGCAAGGCCCAGATCGGCAAGGGCATGTGGGCCGCGCCGGACCAGATGCACGAGATGCTGAAGGCCAAGATCGGCCACCCCAAGGCCGGGGCCAACACCGCCTGGGTGCCCTCGCCCACTGCCGCCACCCTGCACGCCCTGCATTATCACGAGGTGGACGTGCCGGCCCTGCAGAGCCAGATGGCGGCCGCCGCGACCCGCACGGGCCTCGACGACCTGCTGACCGCCCCCCTGGCCCAGTCCAACTGGAGCCCCGCCGACGTGCAGCAGGAGCTCGACAACAACGCCCAGGGCATCCTGGGCTACGTCGTGCGCTGGATCGACCAGGGCGTCGGCTGCTCCAAGGTGCCGGACATCCACGACGTCGGCCTGATGGAAGACCGCGCCACCTTGCGCATCTCCAGCCAGCACATCGCCAACTGGCTGCGCCACGGGGTCTGCACCGAGGACCAGGTGCGCGAGACCCTGGCGCGCATGGCCAAGGTGGTGGACGCCCAGAACGCGGGCGATGCGGCCTACACGCCGATGAGCCCGAACCTGGCCGCCAGCGTCGCCTTCCAGGCCGCCCAGGACCTGGTCTTCGAGGGTCGCCGCCAGCCCAACGGCTATACCGAGCACATCCTCACCCGCCGCCGGCGCGAGCGTAAGGCGCAGCTCGCCGCCGGCTGAGGCGCGCGAGACGGGGTCGCCTTGATCGAAATCATGGACGGCGCCGGCGATTGGCGCCTTTTCCGAGTTGGGACGTTTTTTGACCCGACTCAGGAGCCGCCATGACTTCACCGGCCGAAACCACCGGCGCGACGCACGGCGCAGCGTTGCGCTATGACGACATGACCATCGCCCTGCACTGGGTGACGGCGCTTCTCGTGCTGACTCAGTTCGCCCTGGCCGAACTCTGGGAGTTCTTCCCACGGCCCGAGCGACACCTGATGGTGGTGGCCCACATGTCGTTCGGCATCGTGCTGGGTGTCCTGGTCGCGTTCCGAGTCGTCTGGCGGCTGGCCTCGGGCCGGCGGGTCCAGACCGTGTTCGCCGACTGGATGGACGTCCTGGCCAAGACCGTTCACTGGCTGCTCTATGGCCTGCTGCTCGTGCAGGCCGTGCTTGGCTTCCTGATGCGCTGGTCCGGCAATGAGGCCATGAGCTTCTTCGGCCTGCAGATCCCGCCGCCCTTCGCCCCCTGGTCCAAGGCCGCCCAGCACCTGACCGGCGAGACGCACGAGAAGATCGGCTGGGCGATCATCATTCTCGCGGCGGGCCACGTGGGCGCGGCCATCTATCACCAGCGCGTCCTTCGCGACGGGATCATGGCCAGGATGCTGCCCCGACGCGGCTAGAGCACGATGGCTTTTGTCGGAATCGACAAAAGCCTGAATGGTGCTCGCAAACCAAGGAGGCGAGCCTGCTGATCGCGTTTTGATGGATCCATCAAAACGCGGCAGGCTCTAGGACGTCGGGAACACCGGAACGCCGGCGTTCGGCTCGTGCCGGTGCGTGAGGTCGATGCGCGACTCGCAGGCCGAACAACGGACCATGGCGAACAGCCCGTCCTCATAGGCTCGCCCGCCCATTGAGCCCTCCGCGAAGGCCACGCCGGGCGAAAGCTCCAGCCGGGCCTTCAGCGCCTCCGGGTCGACGATGCAGCGTGCGGTGACATTCGGCGGCGTCTGGCGCTTCACGAACACCCCGGCGCCGCGTAGCGCGCCCTCCAGGGCTTGCAGGTGCGGGCAGGTCGCGCGGGCCGCCGGATCGAGATCATAGGCGATCTGTTCGTCCGACCACGCCTCGCCGGCCTCGACCAGCGCCGCATAGCGGGCGCGCGCGGGGTCGGCCGCCAGTTCCGCGACCCGGCGACGGCGCTCGTCCTCGAACGCCTGGCGGCGGGCCCGCAGGCGCGCGCGGTCACGGGGCGAGAGGCGCGACCGGCCAGCGCCCCAGGTGCGCGCCTGTCCGGCCAGGACGCCCAGACCCGCCGCCAGAAGCACCAGCGCCGGCGCCAGCATCAGGTCGAAGCCCGGCGGCGGCGCCTCTCGGTGCGCATGAAAGCCGAGGTCCAGCACCACCACGAACCCCGCCCCCACCGCGGCCATCACCACCGCCAGCCGCAGGACATCGCCGGCCCGACGCATCATGGCCTGTCCGGCCCGGTCGCCGCGCCGCCCGTCAGCGCGTTCACCTGGGCGTGGGTGACATCGACCAGGGCTCGGGCGATGGCCTCCGGCGGCGTGCCCGCGCGCAGGGAAAGCCAGTTGGCGATCAGGACGATCTGTCCCTCGGCGACCTGCAGGGCCGCCAGCGACAGAGGCAGGATCGGCGCCGCCAGTGGCCCCGCGCGGCGCCGGGCCTCCAGCCGCGGCTCGATCAACTGGGCCAGGGTGCGCACCCACAGGCCCCTCAGCGGCTCGATGAAGAACACCCGGTTGCGGCGGCGCTGCTCGTGGAAGTGGCGAAGCTGCGGGGTCAGGGCCTCCGCCGTCACCGCCCCGTCGACCACCGCCGCCAAGGGGGCGGAAGGGTTGGCCAGCACCTGTCGCACGAGGGCGTCGAGGCCGGTGTAGTGCGCATAGAAGGTGGATCGGCCGACGTTGGCCCGCTCGACCACGTCGCTCACCGTCACCTGGTCGTAGCCGCGCTCGAGCAACAGGTCGACGAACGCCGCCGTCACCGCGCCGCGGGTTCGCGCCGTGCGCCGATCGACACCCTCACCGGCCATCCGTCGCCCCGTCTTGCCCGGCCCGAGCCTAGACCATGGCGCTGGCCGCGCCCAGGCGTGCGCCGTCCCGGCCGCGGGCGCCTTCCGGGACAATTGGCGTGGAGTGTCCGGAAACGGACAGCGCCGGCGCGTTGTCCGGCACAGGCCTCGCCCGGCCCGCTAGTCTCGCCCCACCCTGACCGGAAGGACGCCATGACGACCGAGATCCTGCACAGCCACCTGGCCCCCGCCGCCGAAGCCCGCCGCGCCGGCGGCGCCCTGCACGCTCCCGGTGTCGTGCTGGTCGGCTGCGCGGCCCTGTCGATGGCCCTCCTCGCCGTCCACCCCGGCGGCTCACCCACGACCTTTCTCGACATGCTCAAGGACGAAGCGGCCAACCAGGGTCCAGACGCCCTGATCCACGGCGGGTTTGTCGGCGTTCTGGCCGTGGAGATGGCCTGCCTGGCGAGCCTGGCCGCCCGGCTGGGCGCTGGTCGCGCCCGCGTGCTCACCGCCCTGGTCTTCACCGCCGCCGGGTCCCTGGCCCTGGCCGAGTCGATGATCTTCGACGGCCTTGTGACGCCGGCCATCGCCGTAAAGTACCTGGCCGCCCCGCCCGAAAAGCTGGAGGCCGCGCGCACCCTGATCGCGCTCTGCGGCCTGATGATCCGCTTCCTGATGCCCCTGGGCCTGGCCTTCCAGGCGGCGGGGATCCTGGCCTGGAGCACGGCCCTCTACGGTCGGGGCGACGCGGCGCGCTGGACCGCGATCGCCGGGCTGGCCCTGGGCGGCGGCGCCCTGGCCGCCCTGGCCGCCACGGTCGCCGCGCTCAATCCCCTGGTGGCCATGGGGGCGCTGGGCGCCCAGATCCTGTGGACGGGCGCGGTCGGCGCGGTGATGGCGCGCGGCCGCCTCTAGCCCCGCCTAGTCGACCCAGTTCAGGGTGCGCTGGACGGCCTTCTTCCAGTGCGCCAGCTCCCGCTCGCGTACCGCCGGCGTCATGGCCGGCGTCCATTGCGCATCCCGCGCCCACTGCTGGCGAAGCGTCTCAAGGTCCGGCCAGAACCCCACCGCCAGGCCGGCGGCGTAGGCGGCGCCCAGGCAGGTCGTCTCCGCCACCTTGGGCCGCACCACCGGCGCGTTCAGCACGTCGGCCTGGAACTGCATCAGCAGGGTGTTTGCTGTCATGCCGCCGTCGGCCTTCAGGGTGGTCAGCGGCGTGCCGGCGTCGGCGGCCATGGCGCCGGCGACCTCCGCCACCTGCCAGGCCACCGCCTCCAGCACCGCCCGGGCGATGTGCGCCTTGGTGATGTAGCCGGTCAGGCCGGCGATCACGCCGCGTGCGTCGGACCGCCAGTAGGGCGCGAACAGGCCCGCGAAGGCCGGCACCACATAGCAGCCGCCGTTGTCCTCCACCGACCGGGCCAGCGGCTCGATGTCGGCGGCGCTGGCGATCAGGCCCAGGTTGTCGCGCACCCACTGCACCAGCGATCCGGCCACGGCGATGGAGCCTTCCAGGGCGTAGACCGCCGGCTGGTCGCCGATGCGGTAGCCGACGGTGGTCAGCAGGCCGTTCCTGGAATGCACCACCTCCGCGCCCGTGTTCATCAGGAAGAAGGCGCCGGTGCCATAGGTGCACTTGCCCTCGCCGGGCAGGAAACAGGTCTGGCCGAACAGGGCCGCCTGCTGGTCGCCCAGGGCCGAGGCCACGGCCACGCCTTCCAGCACGCCGGTCGCCGTCCCGTAGACCTCCGAGGACGAGCGGATCTCCGGCAGCACCGCCCGCGGCACGCCGACGGCGGCCAGCAGGTCGTCGTCCCAGTCTAGGGTCGCCAGGTTCATCAGCAAGGTGCGGCTGGCGTTGGTGACGTCGGTGACGTGCCGGCCGGTCAGCTTCCAGATCAGCCAGGTCTCCATGGTGCCGAACAGGATCTCGCCCCGCTCGGCGGCGGCGCGGGCGCCCTCGGTGTTGTCCAGCAGCCAGCGGATCTTGGGGCCGGAGAAATAGGTCGCCAACGGCAGGCCCGTCTTCTGGCGCAGGCGATCCTGCCCGGCCGCCCCGCCGATCTCGGCTGCCAGCTTGTCGGTGCGGGTGTCCTGCCAGACGATGGCGTTGGCGATGGGTCGGCCGGTGGCCTTCTCCCACAGCACGGTCGTCTCGCGCTGGTTGGTGATCCCCACGGCCGCGAGGTCGGCTGGGCCCAGCCCGAGCTTGGCCATGGCGGCGGCCACGACGCCGTTGACGTTGGCCCAGATCTCCTGGGCGTCATGTTCCACCCACCCGGGCCGCGGAAAGATCTGGCGATGCTCCTTCTGGGCCACGGCGGCGATGGCGCCCTCGGCGTCGAAGATGATGCAGCGCGAGGACGTCGTCCCCTGGTCGATGGCGGCGATGTAGCGGGCCATGTCCCCTCCCCGGTCTTGCGACGGTTAGAGCACAAGCCCGTCGACAGGTTCCAGAGGCGCGCGGCGCTACTCGAACGTCTTGGCCACGTTCGGCGGCGGCGGCTTGCTCGCGCGATAGAGGTTGCGGCCGAGGATGAAGAGCACTGCGCCGAAGCCGAACGGCACGCCACCGAACACGAGGATCAGCCCCACGAGATTGATGAAGCCGGTCAGGCCGCTGCGGCTGACGGCCAGTTGCACCAGCATGGTGAGGGTGACGGCCGCGGTGCAGAGCCCTGAAAGGCCTGCGATCAGCCCGCCGGAAACCATCAGCATCATGCCGAAGAACCGGCCGGCCGGGTTGTCGGCCGAGGCTGGGCGGGGCAGTGGGCCCGCCATCAGGTCGACGCCCGGCTGGCGCGGTATAGCCCGACCCCGACGATCGTCGAGACCAGCCCGCCCGCGAACGGAATGCCGCCGAAGATGGCGATCACCACCAGCAACCCGCCGATATCGCTGCCCTCCGCGTGGCCTCCCTCGGCCAGCACCACGTCGCCGAACACGAGGCTGCAGAGGCCGCTGAGCAGGCAGATCAGGACGCCGCCCACCACCAGCAACGCCCCGAAGAACCGGCCGGCGCCATTGCCCGGCTTCGCCGTCGGCGCGGTCGGAACAGAGGATGGGTCGCTCACGCCGCGCCCCTCCCCCGCGCCAGAACGCCGGCCCCGACCGCGCCCGGCCGGTAAAAAGTGTTGAAGGTGTCGAAGGGGATGATCGTCCCGTCCGGCTGCACGAAGTGGACGCAACTTCGCTTCACCGTCCCCAGGTCGAAATTGAAGCGGTCCAGGAACTGCATGATCACCACCCGGAAGGTGTTCTCATAGGCGATGTCCTGGGGCACGGCGGCGTCCGGCAGGCAGCAGAGCACGCTGGCCAGCTTGTCGGAGGTGTCGGCCTGGGCGGTGGACAGGGACAACAGGTCGAACACCCGCGCCCGCAGCTCCGGATAGGCCTCGAAGGTGACGGTGTTGGGCGCGGCCGCCACGGCCAGCTCGCGCGGCAGCATGGCGGTGATGGGCGCCACCTCCGCCCCGTTCCTCAGCCCATAGCCGATGGAGATCTGGTCCGGATTGCACGGCAGCGGGATCATGTCCTCCAGGGCGAAGACCCCCGCCTTGGCCACCTCCCGCCTGATCTCCGACAGCACCATCCGGTGCTGCCCCGGAGCGAAGCCGTCGTTGCGGCCGGCGTCCTGGATCGGCTGGAACGTCACCCCTCGCACGCAGCGCCAGGTCAGGGCGTGGCGGATGATGTCCGGGATGTCCTGGTCGTTGACGCCCTTCTTCACGGTCACCACCAGGGTGGTGGAGACGCCGTGGCGCTCAAGCGCCTCAAGCGCCTGCGTGCGGATGCGCGTCAGGTCGGCGCCGCGAAGGTCCATCAGCGCCTCGCGCCTCAGGCTGTCGAACTGCAGATAGACCTCGAACCCCGGCATGTAGGTCGCCAGCCGCGCCGCGAAGTCCGGCTCCCGGGCGATGCGCAGGCCGTTGGTGTTGATCATCAGGTGGCGGATCGGCCGCCGCCGGGCGGCGTCCAGGATCTCGAAGAACTGCGGATGCAGGGTCGGCTCGCCGCCGGAAATCTGCACTAGGTCCGGCTCGCCCTCCGAGGCGACCACCGCGTCCAGCATGGCCTCGATCTCGGCCATCGTCCGGTGGCCCGTCCGCGCCGCCGAGCTGTCGGCGAAGCACACCGGGCACGACAGGTTGCAGGCCTCGTTGACTTCGATCAGGGCCAGGCACGAGTGCTGCTCGTGATCGGGGCACAGGCCGCAGTCGTAGGGACAGCCATGGTCGGTTCGCGTATGCGGCGCCAGGGGCCGGTCGCCGGGCTTGAGCCAATCGTGCTGGGACTTCCAGTAGGCGACGTCGTCGCTGATCAGGGTCTTCTGCACCCCGTGGTCGCGGCAGCGCTTCTGGAAGAAGACCTTGCCGTTCTCGGCGATGATCTTGGCCGGGACCAGCTCAAGGCAGGTCTCGCAAAGGGAGGTGGTCTGGCCCAGGAACAGGTAGGGCGCGCTCTTGCGCAAGGCGGGCGCGCTCGCTGGCGCGGTCACGAAGGAAGTAGACGCAGCCATAGATCACCAGCCCGATGCAGAGGATGTGGAAGAGATTAAGCGGCCCGATCAACCGGGGATAGGGCTTCAGGAACTCCCAGGCGAAACGCTGCGCGCCATACCAGGCCACGAAGACATAGAACCCGCGCCGGAGCGCCCAGGGCGCGCGGAACGCCAGCCCGGTCAGGTAGAGCGCCAGGAACGCCGCCACCGACAGGCTCTCATAGACCTGCACGGGATGGCGCCCCACATGGTCGCCCAGATCCACCGCCCAGGGCAGGCTTGTCGGCGTTCCATAGGTGAAGTCCGGCAGCCCGGCCATCAGGCAGCCGAAGCGCCCCACCACCACGCCCGTCGCCAGCGATCCCACGAAGACGCCGCCCGTGGAGCCCTTGACGCCGCGCACGGCCTTGTAGAGCTCCACCGCCACGATGGCCCCGGCCATGGCGCCGGCGACGCTGTGCGACAGCGTGGGCGCGGCCAGGTTCAGGGTGTTGAGCGAGCCGGCCAGCCACGCCCCCGCCGCCGCCCCAACGCCCAGGGCGACGAAGTAGCCGGGCCCGGTCCGCCCCGCCACGTCCGCCACCGCCTCGCGCAGCCGCCAGCGATAGAGCCCGTACCCCATCGCCGCGCCGCACGCCCAGGCGGCCAGGTCGAAGACCGGATGCCACGCCGGGTTGGTGGGGACGACGATCATCCGGACAAGGTCGCGGGCGACGGCCCCTCTGGCAAGGGCCGGCGCTTGCCGAGCCGCCGCAGCGGCGTATCGTGGCGGCTTCCGGCGGCAAGGCGCGGCAGACGCCGGCCCCGGACAGGGAGACCCGACAGGGAGAAGACCATGTCCGTCACCACCGACGCCCACGAGATCGCCGGCGACTTCCGTCGCCCCAGGAACACCGCCTCCCAGGCCAAGGGTTCGATCCACGACGACGCCACCGCGTCCAAGCTCGGCTTCAGGGGCGGCACCGTCGCCGGCTCCCTGCACATGGACCAGTACGTGCCCCTGCTGCTGCAGGCCTTCGGCGAGCCGTTCCTGGAGCAGGGCAACGTCTCGCTCTATTTCCGCCAGGCCACCGTCGACCAGGAGGCGGTCCGCGCCTTCGTCGTCCCCACGCCCGGCGAGGCCCGCGCCCGCCTGCGCATGGAGAACGAGGCCGGCGACCTGATCAGCGAAGGCACAGCCAGCTGCCTGGGCGCCGACGAGAAAACCGAACTTCACGGCCGCGCCCGCGGCCAGACCCCGGCCGTGCCGGGCGCCCTTCGTCTGCTGGCCGCCTGCAAGGTCGGCGACGAGACCCGCGACGTTCCCCTGCGCGCCCAGGCCGAGACCGTGGCGCGCCGGCTGGAGACCATCCCGGAAAGGATCCCGGCCTACGAACCCACGGGCGACACGCCCGCCGTCCTGCCGCCGTCCATCGCCGTGCAGCTCTTCCGCGACGTGGAAAAGACCCTCTGGTCGCGCATCGAGCCGGTGGTCGGCCTCTTCGGCGCCATCGAGCTGCAGTTCCTGAAAGGCCCCCTGCGCGCCGACACCGATTACGTCGGCCGCGGCCGCATCCTGGCCCTCAGCGAGAGCCCCAAGACCGAGAACATCTGGTACCAGGCCTGGGCCAGCGATCCCAAGACCGGCGAGGACGTCGGCTGGATGATCATGTACCTGCGCTTCCTCAAGGCCTCATCGCCGCTGTGGCGGGACGCCGTCGCCGGGTAGGCCCCTACGCGGGCGGCTTCAGCCGGCGCTTGGACAGGTGGAACATCGGCCCCTCGCCCTGGCCGCGATCGCCGCGGACATAGGTGCGCTGCCACTTCTCGGCCACGGCGCTTTCCTCGCGCGCCTTCAGGCGCTTGGAGAAGTCGGCCCGGCTGGCGGCCCAGCCCTCGAAGGCGGCCTTGAGTTCCGGATTGGTGTCGAGCTGGCGGACCTCCGGCTGCACGGCGTCGAGCTGGGCGTGCGGGACCAGGGTGATGAAGGCGAAGGGCTCGCCGGCCTCGAAATGCACCACGCCCGGCTTCAGGAACCGCCAGTTCATGGTGAACGGGAACGGCAGCCAGTCCGTCTCCACCAGGCCGTCCAGGGGAACGATGCCTTCCTTGCCGGTGTTCGGCGCGCCGCGGGTCCACACCGCCCAGCCGGGCGGGGTCGTGAACAGCCAGCCGGTGTGGAAGGTGATGATGCCGCTGCCGAAGTGCGAGGTCGCGAAATGGGTGATGCGCGGATCGGACGAGCGGAACTGGATCGTCTCCATCGCCGCCCCGCCATACCAGGCGACGTCGAAGGAGAACGGCGTCAGCAGTTCCCAGCCGCTGGCGTTGGCGATCGACAGGGGAATGCAGCGGTAAGCGTAGCGCTCGGGCGTGGCGTCCATCCAGTCCCGGTCGGCCCGGGCGGGAACCATCGCCGGCGGATCGGGCCACAGCGGATAGCAGGTCAGGCCCGGCGGGCCGATGGTGGCTTCCACGGGCTTCACGCCCTTGCCGACCTTCGCCATCGCCAAACCTCCCTACGCCCTGATCGTGAGCGCGAGGGATAGCCGAAGGCGGCTGGCGGCGCCACTCAGCTCAGGTGTCGCAGGATCCAGGGCGCGATCTCGCCCGGCCGGCTTTCCACGAAGCCATGATCGCCGCCCGGCACGATGCGCAGGGTCGCGTTCGGCAGCAGACTCTCCAGCCGCCGCCCCACGGCCAGCGGGCTGATGGGATCGGCGTCGCCCCAGATCAGCAGGGTCGGCTGGGTGACGCTGGGCAGCTCCTCCGTATGGTCCGGCCGTTGCTCGGTGATCCAGGCCGCGGCGTCCGGGTACTCCCGGCGATAGTTTTCCCGCCAGTTGGACCCGCCCAGGGCCGGCACATCCAGCCCGCCCGCCGTCACCGTCAGCACCAGGCGCCGGATCCTGGTCGGATTGCGCAGGGTCACCGCCATGGCAACCGCCCCGCCCATGGACTGGGCCAGCAGGTCGACCGGCTTGTCGCCGAGCCTCGCCTCCACCATCGCCACCAGGTCGTCGATGCCGTTGACGGCGGGGTCGGGCGGCTGGTGGCCCAGGCCCGGCCAGCCGAAGTGGACCTTCTCCCAGTCCGCCGGCAGCAGTTCGGCCAGCGGCCGCCAGTAGGCGGGATCAGCCCCGGCGCCGGGCAGGAAGAACAGTGTGGGGGTCATGGGTCGATCCTTGGGAGGCGCCAGGCCTCCCCGAAAGGACCGGACCGGCGGTTGTCGCTAGACGGTGGCTTCGGCCGCGCGCAGGGCGGCCAGCGGGGCGCTGCTGGCTCGGATCATCATGAAGTCACCCGTCGCCGCGCCCACGATCGACCAGCGGCCGAGGATCTCCGAGCCGTCGTCGCTGACCTCGCCCTCGTACTGCACGGCGTCATAGCCGTCGAAGGCGCCATCGTAGAGCTTCAGGAAGGTCAGTTGCAGGCCGGTGCGGCGGCCTTGCAGGGTGGCGGTCAGGGTGCGGCCGGCGGCGTCGCCCACCGCGCCGACTTCCTCGGTGTCGCCGTCGAACAGGCCGTCGCGCTCGATCAGGCTGGCCACGAAGGACGCCGGCTGCTGGCCGCGAGCATAGCTGAACTGGCCATGCCAGACGCCGGAAAGGTCGAGAGGTTCGCCGGACATGTTGAACCCATCCGCTTCAGTGCAATTTCGAAGAACGGCGGTCGATACAGAAAACACCTCTGCGAATCAAGGCGTAACGACCGCCACGGCCAAGGTTTTCACTTTACCTCGCCCCGCCTCGACGCTAGGAACCGGCGCATGCGGACGATCGTCATTAGCGGCACGATTAAAACCACCGGCTCGCGGGGCCGGGGTTCGTGCGCGCGCATCTGACGTAGCCGCTGACCCCAAAGCCCCGCCGGTTCGGACGGGGCGCCTTTCTCTGCATCGCCAGACGCCTCGTCCCCCCGGCCCGTTCCCGGAGATGAGACCATGAGCCTTGACCTAGCCCCCTCCCCCCTCGCCGCCCCGGCGGACGCCCCTGCCGAACCCGCGCGACGCGGCCTGACGGTGGCCATCGTCGGCGCCACCGGCGCGGTGGGCGCCGAGCTGATCGACCAGCTCGAGCGCCGGGATTTCCCGGTGGGCGAGTTGCGCCTTCTGGCCTCGCCCCGTTCGGCCGGCCGCAGCCTGGCGTTCAAGGGCCGGCCCGTTGTGGTCCAGGCGCTGGACGAGGACGCCTTCGACGGCGTCGACGTGGCCTTCTTCTCCGCCGGCGCCGGCGTCTCCCGCCGCTTCGGCCCCATCGCCGCCGCGCGCGGCGCCCTGGTGGTCGACAACTCCTCGGCCTTCCGCATGGACGAGGGCACGCCGCTGGTGGTGCCCGAGGTCAACGGCCAGGACCTGCCCGCGCAAGGATCCGGCCGCCTGGTCGCCAACCCCAACTGCGTCACCGCCGTCGCCGTCATGGCCCTCGGCCCGCTGCACCGCGAGGTCCCGATCCGCCGCGTGATCGCCGCCACCTACCAGGCCGCGTCCGGCGCCGGGGCCGCGGCCATGGAAGAGCTGCGCGCCTCCACCGCCGCCTATCTTGAGGGCCATTCCTTCCAGCCCCAGGTGCTCAAGCACCCCTACGCCTTCAACCTGTTCAGCCACGACGCCGCCGTCGATCCGGCCACCGGCTACAACGGCGAGGAGGCCAAGGTGATGGACGAGTTGCGCAAGATCCTCGGCGCGCCGGACCTGCGCGTGGGCATCACCTGCGTGCGCGTGCCGGTGCTGCGCGCCCACGCCATGGCCCTGACCGTGGAGTTCGAAAGCCCGCTGGCCGCCGAACGGGCCCGCGAGATCCTGGCGGATGCGCCGGGCGTGCGGCTGGTGGACGACGTCGCCGCCAACCACTTCCCCATGCCCAACGAGGCCTCCGGCCGCGACGAGGTCCTGGTCGGCCGCATCCGTCCCGACACCAGCGACCCCACCGGCTGCTCCCTGGCCCTGTTCGTGGTCGGCGACCAGTTGCTCAAGGGCGCCGCCCTCAACGCCATCCAGATCGCCGAGGCGATGGCGGAGCGGTAGCAGCCTGCTTCTACAGGGCGCCCCGCAGCGCCGCCATCAGCGCTGCGGGATCGTCCGGCGCCACCAGCGTCAGCCCCGGCTGCGGGTCCAGCCCGCAGGCCGGGGTCGCGATCACCGGCACGCCGGCGGCCAGGGCGGCCAGCAGGCGCCGGGGCTGGTCCTCGACCAGAGCCGGCTGGACCATCGCCGCGGCGGTGCGCCAGTCGGCCTTGACGGTGCGCACGCCGTCCCAGAAGCCATCACCTTCGAGCTCGGCGCCCAGGGGGATGACCTCCAGGTCAAGGGCCCGCGCCGCTTCGCGCAGGGCGTGGGCGCCCTTGCGCGCCACCGTCGGTCCGGGGAAGGCGATGCGGCCGGCGACGGGAGCGGACCGCCCGCCGGGTTGCGCCGCCGCCCAGGCGAGGCGCACGGCCCGATCGCCGAACAGGGCGGCGATCTCGGCGTGGGGCGTGACGATCCGGTCGGCGCCGGCCAGGGCCTCGGCCTCGGCCTCCGCCAGCCAGGCCGGGGCGCGAAAGTCGCCGAGGGTGGCGAGGTCCGGATGGCGCGCGGCGGCGGCGTCGAGCCGCGCCTGCAAGACCGCCATCGGCAGCCGGGTCATCAGCACCGACACCTCGCGCCCGCCCAGCCACCCGCCGCGGTGCAGGAACGGCAGATAGGACTGGGCGACGGTGACGGCGGTGACGTCCAGGGTCAGCAGCCGGCGCGCCAGCACCCCGGCGATGCGCTCGGCGGCGTCCAGCTCCGCGCCCCGCCGCGCCGCGCCCTGCAGCCCCGCCGACCGCTGGGCCAGGGTCCGGCGCAGCGTGGCCACGGGCGCGCTCGCCGTCCGGCCAAAGCCGGCCGTCGGCCAGGCGTACCGCGCCAGGCCGAGGCGCGCGCCGTCCAGCGGCAGCCCCAGCCGGTCGTCGCCGGCGCGAACGTCGGCGACATGGGCCTGGAACTCCGGCCAGGCCTCGTCGACCAGGAACACGCGCCGCCCTGGAAGCACCGGCGCGGCCCGCTCGCCGTGTTCATGCAGGAAGCATTCGGTCTCGTCGCAGGTGGCGCAGTCCCGGGCGGCGGCCTCGGGCAGGGCCACAGCATCGGGATCGGTGGCCCGCGCGGGTGTGGCGTCCGGCCGCCCCGCCAGGCGCACCACCAGCCCCTCGCGCGTCAGCCGCGCGGTGAGCCGCAGGTCCCGGGTCGGCGCGAACCTCAGGTCGACATAGTTCCACGCCACCGTCGCGTCCCGCCCCCAGGCCGCCGCCGACCCCGGCACGATGCGCGAGTGCGGATGGCGCTCGACGATCCGGCAGCCGGCCTGCAGCGCCGCGTCATAGAGGGCGTTGGAGAGCTGGCACAGCCCGCCGCCCACGGCCGGGACCATGCAGCCCTGCTGCAGCATGCGGCCCCGCACGAACCCGCGCGCCGCCAACGGCGGGCCCACCTGCCGCCAGAAGCTGAATACCGTCCCGGCCGGGATCACCCGTCCGTCCAGGGCGCGGCAGGCGATGCGCAGGTTTTCCACCTTGCCCAGTTGCCAGGTCCGCTCGGCCGGGGCGCCGTCGCTCCACAAGGGGGTGACCACCGCCCCCGCCTCCATGGGAAAGCCGGCGGCCTCGGCCCGGTCCAGCCGCGGCGGCCCGCCGGCCAGGTCGCGCAGCGCCCGGCGCGCGCGAAATGCGGCCACCTTGGCCGCGAACACGGCGGACGACAGCCGCGTGGGCCGCGTCCACGACGGCATGCGCGGGCGCGAGGCTGAAACCGCCGTCATGGGACCCTCCGACGCGCGGAGCATAGGTCGAGGAACACGGGTCTCCAACAGCCAGGCCAAGGGCTGGGGTTGATCGGCGCGCGCCGAACGGGTTCAGGTGCGCGCGCACTCTGGAGGCCCGCCATGACCGAGACCCGCGACCCCGTCACCCCCGAGCCCGTCACCCACGTCAGCGGAACCTCCGATGGCGCGCCCTTCGCCACCGCCCTTACCTTCCGCCAGCACCACCTGACGGCCGACGAACCCCACGCCCTGGGCGGCGCCAACGCCGGGCCGCCGCCCTTCGCCTATCTGCTCTCGGGGCTGATCGCCTGCACCTGCATCACCCTGCGCATGTACGCGGCCCGCAAGGACTGGCCGCTGAGCGGGATCACGGTCGAGGCCGACTACCACCACCTTCCGGACGGCGCCTACATCGACCGCGTGCTGCACTTCACCGGCGACCTCAGCGACAAGCAGCGCGCCAGGCTGGCGGACGTGGCCGAGCGGACGCCGGTGACCCTGGCCCTCAAGGGCGCCTCGGACATCCGCACCCGCCTCGGCGCCTGATCGCGCCTGGCCCCGCGCTTCAGCGCGTCAGGTGATGCAGGGCGATGCCGCTGGTGGTGGCGACGTTCAGGGAATCGAAGCCGCCTGACATGGGGATCGAGACGCCGGTCGCCCGCGCGATCAGCGACGGCGGCAGGCCCGGCCCTTCGGCGCCCAGCATCAGGGCCGACCTGGCCGGCGGCTTCAGGTCCGCCAGCAACGTCTCCCCCGCCGGCGTGAGGGCGATCGGCGTCAGGCCATGCGCGCCCATGAGGCCGATGGGGTCCTCGCCCGGCGCCAGCCGCGCGAACGGGACCAGCAGGGCGCCGCCCACCGAGACGCGGATGGCCTTGCGGTACAGCGGATCGCAGCAGTCGCTGTCCAGGATCACGAGGTCGGCGCCGAACGCCGCGGCGTTGCGGAACAGGCCGCCCATGTTGTCATGGTTGGCGATGCCGAACAGGGCCAGGACCAGCGCCCGGGGTGCGCCATCCAGGCTCGCCAGGGCCTCCCCGGCCGTCCGTTCGGGCCCGCGCCGGCCCAGCGCCAGGATGCCCCGGTGGATCGGAAAGCCGACGATGGCGTCCATCACCGCCTGGCCGGCGGCGTAGACCGGAACCTCTTCCGGGAACGCCGCGATCAGCGCGCTCAGCCGCTCGACCCTGGGTTCGGCGATGAGCAGGGCCTCCGCCCGATGGCCCGCACCGTTGGCGGACGCGCGCGCCAGAGCCCGCAGGACCACCTCTCCCTCGGCGATGAAGCGGCCCTGCCGGCCCACGAGGTCCCGCTCGCGGATGTCGCGGAAGGCGGCGATGCGCGGGTCGTCGGGATCGGTGATGGGCAGGATGGCGGGCAAGGCGCCCTCTTAGCGCGGCGGGACGACGGAGGCGACGACGGCCTGCGCGGAACTGACGCGCATCCTGCGACGTTACGCCTTCTGGTTCAGATTTACCCGCCTAGGTAATGGACCCGCACGATGTCTCTACTGGCAGGATTCTATGTCAAATGCGCGCTCATCGGCTTCGCCGGTGCGGCGGCGCTCGCCTGCCTGATCGCCGCGGCCGCCCAGGTCCTCGGGATGAACGGCTTCTAGCCCAGGCGCCCCCCCTCACAGCCGCGAGGGGATCACCACCGTCATGCGCTCGTAGCCCTTCACGAACACCGAGTAGTTGCGCTTGGGCTCGCCCACGACCTTGATCTCGGGGAAGCGCTTGAGGATCTCCTCCCAGATGATCTTCAGCTGCAGCTCGGCCAGGCGGTTGCCCACGCAGCGGTGGATGCCGAAGCCGAACGAGATGTGGTGGCGCGGCCGCTCGCGATCGATGATGTAGGCGTTCGGGTTGTCGATCACCTCGTCGTCGCGGTTGCCCGAGACGTACCACATGACCACCTTGTCCCCCTTCTTGATCAGCTTGCCGTTCAGGTCGAAATCCTGAAGCGCGGTGCGCCGCATGTGCGCCAGCGGCGTCTGCCAGCGGATGGTCTCGGAGACCATCGAGGGGATCAGGTCCGGATTGGCGCGCAGCTTGGCGTACTGGTCGGGGTTCTGGTTCAGCGCCAGCACCGAGCCGGTGATGGTGTTGCGGGTGGTGTCGTTGCCGCCGACGATCAGCAGGATGACGTTGCCGTGGTACTCCCGCGGCTCCATGTTCCGCGTCGCCTCGCCGTGCGCCAGCATGGAGATCAGGTCGCCCTTGGGCGGGGCGTTGACCCGCTCGTTCCAGAGCTGGGTGAAGGCCCCGAAGCACTGCTGGATCAGCATCTGCTTCTCTTCCATGGACTTCAGGAAGCTCTGGCCCGGGATGGCGGTGATGGCGTCCGACCAAAGGGTCAGCTTGCGCCGGTCCTCGAAGGGGAAGTCGAACAGGGTGGCCAGGGTCATGGCCGTCAGTTCCATCGACACCTTGTCGACCCAGTCGAATTCCTCGCCGATCGGCAGGTTGTCCAGGATCTGGCCTGCCCGTTCGCGGATCAGCGGCTCCAGGATGGCCAGGTTGTGCGGGCTGACGATGGGGCTGACGGTCTTGCGCTGCACGTCATGCTTGGGCGGGTCCATGGCGATGAACATGCGCAGGGGACCTTCCATGCCCCCCTGGCCGGCGATGGTGATGCCGCCCAGCGCCGATTCCGACGAGAACACCTGGTGGTTGGTGTCCACGGCCATGATGTCGTTGAACTTGGTGATCGACCAATAGGGACCGTAGTCGCTCTGGGCGGTGTAGTGGATCGGGTCCTCGCGGCGCAGGCGCTCGAAGACGGGCCACATGGCGTCCTGCTGGAACAGGGTCGGCTGGGCCGGATTGAGGTCGGCCAGCGGGATGGAATAGGCGGCCTCGCGCGCTTCCTTGGTCACCAGCACAGATCCGTCAGCCATGGTCCCGCCTCTTCATTATCAGGGTTCAGTTGGGCGGAAGATGACGGCTGCGTCACCCTAAGTCAACCAGGAGTGACTTGGCGCCCACACCCCGGGCAAAGGCGCCGTTGACTTGGGACTACAAACGTAGTTCAAACAGACTACAAACATAATCTGAAGGGAACCCCATGCTCGAATTCACGCTCCGCCGCGCCCAGCGGCCGTTGCTCGCCCTCCTGCTGGCCGCCCTGCCCGCGGCGGCCTGCGCCGAACCGCTGACGCCGATCGGAGTCTTCGTCCACGCCGCCATCCCGGTGAAGCTGATCATTGTCGGGCTGATCGTGGCGACCGCGGCCGCCCTGGTCGTCCTGGGCGGCAAGCTGGCGTCCGGCCCCAGGCTGTCGGGCGGCTCGGCCTTCCTCTCGGGGCTGCGGGTCGGGGGGCCGCTGGCGGGCCTGGTCGGCGCGGCCTATGGCGCGCTGAACATGTGCCTCAACCTCGCCAACGTCACCGCCGCCGTGCCCACCAACATCCTGGCGCGGGGTGGCTCGGAGGTGATGATGCTGATCCTGCTCGGGCTCGTGGCCGGCTCCGTCGGGGTGATCGCCCATTGGGCCGTCGAGGCGCGCATCGACCGTACCGTCCTGGCCGGCGCCTGATGGCCGGAGCGCACGTCACGGAGGCGGAAAGCGCCGTGCTCGAGGCGCTGTGGCGCTGTGGGCCCTTGCCGCCGGCGCGGCTGATCGCCGAGGTGAAGGCGCGCCGCGCCTGGGGCGACGCCACCATCAAGACCCTGCTGGGCCGCCTGATGCAGAAGAAGATCGTCCGCTCCGCCAAGACCGACGGAGTGCTGCGCTACCATCCCCTGATCGACCGCCAGGCCTATGTCGCCGGCGAGATCGACCAGCTGGTGGCGCGGCTGTTCGACGGCGACGCCGCCGCGCTGGCGGCCTTCCTGGCGGCCCGCGGCCCCGCTTAGCGCTGGCTCCGGTCCTCGCGCGTGCGCACGATCACCGACTGGCTGGCGGTGGCCATCAGCTCGCCGTCCTCGGCGAACATGTACATGGCCCCGTGGGCGAAGCCGCCGTGGATGCCGTGGATGCGGATGTCGCACAGCACCCACTCGGTGGGGACGATGTGGCGGATGCGGATGGTGTTATCCAGGCTGTTGCCGCCCCCCGATTGGCCCAGCGCGCTGCCGATGCCCGAGGGCACATGGTCGGCGATCACCGCCAGCATGCTGGCGTCGATGGCGTAGCGGCTGTCCGACGGCTTGATCCACAGGACCAACCGCCCGTCGTCGGCCGGCTCCCCGGCCCGCACGTCGCCATAGAGGCCCTTGGCCACCCGGGTGTCGATGCGGCTGTGCAGGTCTTCCTCGTCCCCCCGCCAGTGCTCGCCCACCGGGCAGTCCATCGGCGGCGGCACGTCCGGGCGCTCGACCCACTGGCGCGAGATCTCGCTGGGGCGGCTGCCAAGGGCGGCGTTGACGGTCAGGATTTCCTTGTCGTCCACATGGCTCACCACCCGGGCCTGGGTGTTGTACTTGCCGGCGTTCGGCACCCAGACGTCCAGATCCACCACCTGTGGCGGCCGGGCGTAGCTGAGGTACTGGGCCGTGGCCCAGATCACCGGTCGTTCGCAGGTCCGCTCCATGGCCGCGATCGCCGAAGCCAGGCCCACGCCCCCGAACATGAACATGTTCCCCGGCGGCCCGACGCAGACCTGGGGCGTCAGCGGCAGGTACCAGCGGTGCGGATTGTGGGTGGCGCGCAGATCGAAGAACAGGTCGGACATGGAGGCTCACTGGCTTTGACGGTGGCCGCGACCGTGACGGGCGGCCCCCCGACGCGCAGCCTGCCGCCTCCATAGCTCCGCTGCATCGCAGCATCCAGAGCCGGAACGTCCTTTGGACTAGGCCGCCTTGTCGCGGCGCGCAGCCTCGTCCCATTCCGACGGCGTCAGGTTCTCCACCGCCGCCGCCCGGCGGTCCAAGGTGAATCCGCCGACGCCGTGCCGGCCCAGGCTTTCCCACTCGCCCTCGCCGGCCTTGTGCACATATTGTTCGGCCACCAGCCACGCCTTCACCGGGCGCAGGCAGACCAGGCACCCCGCCACCATGGCCGGCAGGGACGTGGCCAGTTGCAGCCAGATCGGCGGCTGCAGGGCCACCGCGGTCCAGCCCCACACCGCCACCACCAGCAGGCTGACGCCGCTCATCACGAAGAAGGCGGGCCCGTCCGCCGGATCGGCGAAGCCGAAGTCCAGGCCGCAGGCCTCGCAGGACTTGGCCAGGGTCAGATAGCCCGCGAACAGCCGCCCCTCGCCGCAGCGCGGACAGCGGCAGCGCAGGCCGGCGGACAGGCTGGACGGGGAGCGATAGGCGCCTGCGGCGGGCTGGGTGGACATGATCGTTCGATCTCCATACAATGAAAGCATTAATGCATACATTGTTGATGTAATGTATGCTTTTTGGAGTTCGTTCGCAAGCATGGCCGGCAAGGACGCCTCATTCCGCTGGCTCGACCGCGCCCGCGACCGGCCGGGCCCGATCTACCTGGCCCTGGCCCAGGCGCTGGAGGCGGCGATCCGTGAAGGCGAGCTGCAGCCGGGCGACCAGTTGCCGCCGCAGCGCGCCGTCGCCGAGCGCCTGGGCGTCGACTTCACCACCGTCACGCGGGCCTATGGCGCGGCCCGGGCCCGCGGTCTGGTCGAAGGGACCGCCGGGCGGGGAACCTTCGTCCGGGCCCGGGCGGACGAGGACGACGCCGGCCTTGTCGACCTGACCATGAACCTGCCGCCGCCGCCGCAGGGCGTGTCCCTGGGCGCCCTGCTGCGCGACACGACCCGCGCCGTGCTGGAGCGGGGCGATCCGGCCACCCTGATGTCGTACCACCCGGGCGCGGGGACCCTCGGCCAGAAGGTGGCCGCCGCCGCCTGGCTGGCCCCGGTTCTCGGCCAGCTCGCGCCGGAGCGCCTGCTGATCGCGCCGGGCGCCCAGGCGGCCCTCTCCGCCGTCCTGGCCGCCTTTACCCGGCCGGGCCAGGCCCTGGTGGTCGAGCCCCTCACCTATCCGGGCCTCAAGGCCGCCGCGAGCCTGCACGGCCTGGCGCTGATCCCCTGCCCGGTCGACGATCAGGGCTTCATGCCCGAAGACCTCGAGCGGCTCTGCGCCGGCCCGGCCATCGCCGGCGTCTACCTGGTCCCCACGGCCCAGAACCCCACCGCGACGGTGATGGGGCTGGCGCGCCGCCGCGACGTGGCCCGCATCGTCCAGGCGGCCGGCGTCTGGCTGATCGAGGACGATCCATACAGCCGCCTGTTCGACGTCCCCTTGCCGGGCCTGGCCACCCTGGCGCCCGAACGCGCCTTCCACATCGCCACCTTGTCCAAGACCTTGTCCCCCGGCCTGCGCACCGCCTTCGTGGCGCCGCCGCCGGGAGAGGCCGCCATGCGCCTGGCCGAGGCCTTGCGCGCCACGGCCCTGATGCCCGCCCCCCTGATGAGCGCCGTGGTCGCCGGCTGGATCCGCGACGGCGACGCCGACGCCCTCCTGGCCGGGGTGCGGCGCGAGGCGCGGGCGCGGCGCGCCCTGGCGGCGCGGATCCTGCCCCAGGCCCGCGGACCGGCCGAGGCGATCCACGTGTGGCTGGACCTGCCGGGCCACGGCTCGCCCGCCGACCTTCGCCTGATGGGCCAGTCCCGCGGCCTCAGCCTGGTGGCCGCCGACGCCTTCGCCGTCGCCGACGCGCCGTCCAGGCCCGGCGTGCGCATCTCCCTCGGCGGCCCGGCCAAACAGTCGGTGCTGGTCGCCGCCCTCACGGCCCTGGCCGACCTGGCGCGCGCCGCGCGGCCGCCGGGCGCCGGCGGCGCCCCCGGTCTCGTGGTCTAGGGGCGCGGCGGCAACCGCCCCGCGTCGCAGCCGTTGTGTCGGACGCGCGGGCTGTGCAGCTTGGGCGGCGGGGAACAAGGACCATCATGGCGCTGCGCCTGATCCAGCTGTCGGACATCCACTTCGGGTTCGAGAACCAGGCCGCGGTCGAGGCGGCGGCCTCGTTCGTCCGGCAGGCGACCTTCGACCTTCTGGTGATCAGCGGCGACATCACCCAGCTGGGGGCCGAGGTCGAATTCGCCGCCGCCGCCGCCTGGCTGGCGGGCCTGCCCGGCGCCAAGCTCGCCACCCCCGGCAACCACGACACCCCCTGGGCGGGGCTCGTCGAGCGGGTGCTGATGCCGTGGGAACGCTACGAGCGCTGGATCGGGCCGCATGCGGCGGGCGCCCTGGACACGCCGGCCCTGACCGCGCGGTCGATGAACAGCGCGCGCGGCTGGCAGATCCGCCTCAACTGGTCCAAGGGCGAGATCGCGCGCGCCCAGGCCCGGCGGGCCGCCGCCGACGTCCAGGCCGCCCCGCCCGGCGCGCGCCGCATCGTCACCGTCCACCATCCCCTGATGGAGTTCCCGGGCGAGCCGATGACCGCCCGCGTGCGCGGCGGCCGGCGCGCCGCCGAGCGGCTGGCCCTGGCCGGCGTCGACCTGATCCTCAGCGGCCACATCCACACCCCCTTCGTCCAGGCCCTGCCGTTCGGCGACCGGCGGACCTTCGCCGTCGGCGCCGGAACCCTGTCCCGGCGCGAACGCGGCGAGCCGGCCGGCTTCAACGTCATCGACATCGACGGCGAGGCCCTCACCGTCGCCGCCATGGCCTGGAGCGGCCACGACTTTCAAATCGGCCACGCCTGGGAAGTGACCTTGCGCCCGCCGTCCGCTAGGCCGGGACCCGGAGACCTGACGTGATCAAGACGACATCGACGACGACCCGGTCAGCAAGGACCGCCCGGACGGCCCTGGCCGGACCGGTGACCGCGGTGCTCAACACCGCCAGCGGCAGCGTCGAGCCGGGCGCGGCCGCGCGGATGAAGGCCATCTTCAAGGACGCCGGCCTCGATCACGCCCGGATCGTCGAAGCCGGCGCCGACGACATCGAGGCGGCCGTGGCCGAGGCGGTGGCCAGCGCCGGCGTCATCGTCGTCCTCGGCGGCGACGGCACCATCCGCACCGCGGCCGGGTCCTGCGGCCGCTGCCGCAAGCTGATCATCCCCCTGCCCGGCGGCACCATGAACATGCTGCCCCACGCCCTCTACGGCGCCCATCCCTGGGCCCAGGTCCTGGCCGACACCCTGGCCGCGCCCATGGTCAGGACCGTCAGCGGCGGGCGCATCGGCGACCAGACCTTCTATTGCGCCGCCATCCTGGGCGCCCCCTCGCTCTGGGCCGACGCGCGCGAGGCGGTTCGCCACGGCCATCTGATCGAGGCCGTCAAGCGCTCGGCCGTGGCCATCGAGCACAGCGGCGAGCCCCTGCAATACCGCCTCGGCGAGGGGCCCGAGGGGCAGGCCCAGGCGGTGGCGGTGATCTGTCCCCTGGTCTCCAGCGCCCTCAGCAGCGACGCCCCGGCGCTGGAGGCGGCCGCCCTGGATCCCGAAGCCGCCACCGGCCTCTTCAGCTTGGCCTACCACGCGGTGTTCGACGATTGGCGAAACGACCCTTCGGTGTCCCTGGCGCGGGTGCGGCAGGTGGACCTGCGCGCGCCCGGCCGCATCCCCGCCATCCTCGACGGCGAGAAGGCCCACCTTGGCCGGCGCGGCCGCGTCACCTTCCTGCCCAGGGCGTTCCGCGCCCTGGTCCCGGCGAAGGCCCGGCCGTGAGCGCCGACCTCAAGGCCGCCGCCGGGCATATCGAGGCGCGCATGTTGCTGGCCTTCCTGGCCATCGTCCTGGCCGTGCTCGGCTTCGCGGCCCTGGCCGCCGAGGCGCGCGAGGGCGACATCTTCCGCATCGACAGGATTCTGCTGCTGGCCTTCCGCGCCCCGGACCATCTGGACACCCCCATCGGTCCGCGCTGGGTGCGCGAGGCCGCCCGCGACGTCACCGCCCTCGGCGGCTTCACCGTCCTGACCCTGATTTCGGTCTGCGCCACGTCCATGCTGCTGGTCCACCGCCGGCGGCTGCAGGCGGCCGTCTTCGCCGGCACGGTGATCGCCGCCCAGATCGCCGCCACCCTGCTCAAGCAGACGGTGGACCGCGCCCGGCCGGATCTCGTGCCGCACCTGGACCTGGTCTATTCGGCCAGCTTTCCCAGCGGCCACGCCATGATGGCGCCGGTGGTCTACCTGACCCTGGCCGCGGTGCTGGCGGCCGGCGAGCGGCCCCGGGCGGCCAAGGTCCTGCTGCTGGGCGGCGCCGGACTGGTGGTCGTCGCGGTGGGGATCAGCCGTGTCTATCTCGGCGTCCACTGGCCCACCGACGTCCTCGGCGGCTGGGCGCTGGGCTCGGCCATCGCCCTGGCGGCGGCCATCGTCCTGGTGCGCGCGGCGCCCCGGTCACTTGAAGCGTAGCCCGCGCGGCGCGGGCGTTCAGGCGGCGGGGCCTTCGCGGGGCGCGAACAGCATGGCCAGCAGGATCCCGGCGCCCAGGCCCGTCACCGCCGTCGCCACCGGCGGCAGGCCGCGGCGGGAGGGCGCCACGATGCGGGACGGCAGCATCTGGGCGGCGCGACGCTCCACGCTGCGGCCCCTGGAGGCCACGGACTCCAGGCCGCCGTGCAGCACCCGTTCGACCAGCTCGAGGCCGGCGTCGAGGCCCTGCGCCGAGCGGCTGACCGCCTTCTCGGCGCGGTCCTCGCCGCGGCGGATGGCGCGGGCGGCGGACTTGCGGGCGGCGGTGACGCCGGCCTTGGCGGCCTTGAGGCCCAGATCGATGGCGAGCGGCATGGCTTGCGCCTTTCGTGCGGTTGAGGGATCGGCGTTGAAACGCCCGGTCCACCCGCCCGTTCCGCCAGCCGGCGTTCCCGTCCGGGGCCGATTGAGCTCGCGGCCGCCTTGCCCCAGGATCGCCGCATGACCTCCCGCCGAGACCTGCCCGTCATCGACATCGCGCCCTTGTTCGGATCGCCGGACAGCCGGTCCGCCCGGCGCGCCGCCAGCGCCATCGGCGAGGCCGCGGCCCGCGACGGCTTCTTCTACGTCTCCGGGCATGGGGTGGCGGCCGAGACCATCGCCCGCCTGGACGCGGAAGCCCGGGCCTTCTTCGCCTTGCCGGAGGCCGAAAAGGCCGAGATCGCCATGCCCAGGGCCGGCGCGGCCTGGCGCGGCTGGTTCCCCCTCGGGGGCGAGCTGACCTCCGGCCAGCCGGACCAGAAGGAAGGCGTCTACTTCGGCGAGGAGCTGGGCGCGGACGACGCGCGGGTCGCCGCCGGCTGGCCGATGCACGGCGCCAATCTGTGGCCCGCCCGCCCGGCGGGTCTGCGGCCGGCGACCGAAGCCTACATGGCCCAGACCGTGCGCGCGGCCGAGGCGATCATGCGCGGCGTCTCCATGGCGCTGGACCTGCCGGCCGACCATTTCGCCAAGGCCTTCCTGGCCCGGCCCACGGTGCTGTTCCGGATATTCCGCTACCCGCCCGGGCAGCCGGGCGGCTGGGGCGTGGGCGAGCACACCGACTATGGCCTGCTGACCCTGCTGGCCCAGGACGACAACGGGGGCCTGCAGGTGCGCACCGACGACGGCTGGCTGGAGGCGCCGCCGATTCCCGGAACCCTGGTCTGCAACATCGGCGACATGCTGGAGCGTCTCAGCGGCGGGCGCTTCGTCTCCTCGCCGCACCGGGTGGAGAACCGCAGCGGCCGTGAGCGGCTGTCCTTCCCGCTGTTCTACGACCCGGACTTCCAGGCGCGCATGACGCCGGCGGCCGCGCCCGTTGACGTCGGCCACCGGCGCCGCCCGCGCTGGGACCAGGCCGACCCCAAGGCCTTCGCCGGCGACTACCGCCAGTATCTGCTGGGCAAGGTCGGGCAGGTCTTTCCGGGCCTCGGGCGCGAGGTCGGACTGGACGCGGCGCACGACCCGGGTGTCTGAAGCGCGCGCCTGGCGAGGAGACCGGCCCGCCGCCGCGAACGCTCATCGAGCTCCTGAGCGGAAGTCGATTGTCTACTCGCTTTGTAGGAATTAAAGACACGGCGAACCAACCACCGGGGCCCCGCCGTGCCGAGACCTGTCATCGCTGTCGTCGGGGCCGGCTTCAGCGGCGCCCTGACGGCGCTCAACATTCTCGCGGCCGAAGGCTCGCGCGCCAAGACACACCTGATCGAAGCCGCTCCACGTTTCGGGCTGGGCGCGGCCTTTGGAACGGCCGAGCCGGAACACCTGCTCAACGTCCGCGCCCAGAACATGAGCGCCGATCCGGACCGGCCGGACGACTTCATGGCCTGGCTGGCGACGCGCCGGGGCCAGCCGCCCGACCCCTTCGCCTTCGCGTCCCGGCGTGACTACGGCGCCTATGTGCAGGCGCGGCTGCGCCAAGTCGCCCTCGGCCCATCGGCGACCGACCGGCTGAACCTCGTCCCCGACCAGGCGGTCGGCATCGAGGCCAACGGCGATGGCTTCAGCTTGCGGCTGGGCATGGGACGCCGCCTGGACTGTGACGCCGTGGTGCTGGCCATCGGAAATCCGGCCCCTTCCGTCGCGGTCCTGCCCGATCCCACCTTCGCCGAGCACCCCGCCTACATCGGCTCGCCGTGGGCGCCAGGATCCCTGGAGCGCGTGGACGCCGACGACGCAGTGCTTCTGCTGGGCGCCGGACTGACCATGGTCGACGTAATGGCCAGCCTGTCCGCGCGCGGCCACCGGGGCGGCGTGACGGCGCTCTCGCGCCGGGGCCTGGCGCCACTCGCCCACGCCGGCGGGACACCCGCGGCGGCGGCGTCCTGGACGCGCGCGCCGGGGGAGCGGCTGTCCGAAAGTCTCCGCCGGTTCCGCCGTCACGCAGCGATGGCCGGCGATTGGCGCGCGGCCTTCGACGCCCTCAGACCGACGACCCAGGCCCTGTGGAGAGCGATGGACGCCGACCAGCGGGCGCGCTTCCTGCGTCACCTGCGCCCGTGGTGGGACATTCACCGCCACCGGCTCGCACCCCGCGTCGCCGAGCAGCTGGCGGCCTGGCGAGCCGGACGGCTCGAGATTCGCGCGGGCCGGCTCGACGCCCTCCTGCCCGCCGGCGACGAAGTCGAAGCGCGTTGGACGCCGCGGGGCGAGCGCCAGTTGCTGAGTCGCCAGGTCCGCTGGGTGATCAACTGCACGGGGCCGGAGGGCGATGTCCGCCGACTTCGCTCGCCGCTTGTCCAGTCGCTGCTGACGGGAGGCCTTGCCAGGCCCGATCCCTTCGGGCTCGGCCTGGACGTGACAGAAGACGCGCGCCTCCTCGACGCCCAGGGTCGCGCGCAGCCCCGCCTCTACGGCGTCGGCCCGATCGCCCGCGGGGCCCTGTGGGAGGTCTCGGCCGTGCCGGACATCCGCGTCGAGGCCCGTCGCCTGGGCCGGGTGCTGGCTCGGTTGGATCTGGCCAGGCCCGCGGACGCGGCGTGACGCGCGCCAGGACGTTCGCCCGGGCCCAAACGCGAAAACGGCCCCCGCTTGCGCGAGGGCCGTTTCGAAATCTTGGGTGCGGGGACAGGATTTGAACCTGTGACCTTCAGGTTATGAGCCTGACGAGCTACCGGGCTGCTCCACCCCGCGTCAAACTTGGGGCCGGCGGAGTAGCCGGCGGATAGGGTACGTGAAGAAGGGTCGGACGAACCGAAAACCATCCATTTCATAGACCTGGCGACGACCTACTCTCCCGCGCCTTGAGACGAAGTACCATCGGCCCAGGAAGGCTTAACGACCGAGTTCGGAATGGGATCGGGTGGGGACCTTCCGGCATAGCCACCAGGTCAATGAAATGGATGTGAGAAGACATCATTGGCTGAGCGCCGACAAATCGGGCGCTTCATGAGTTCAACTAAGAACGATCAAGCCGATCGAGCGATTAGTACCAGTAAGCTGCATGCCTCGCGGCACTTCCACACCTGGCCTATCAACGTGGTGGTCTACCACGGCTCTCAGCGAAGCCTTGTTTTGAGGTTAGTTTCCCGCTTAGATGCTTTCAGCGGTTATCTATTCCACACTTAGCTACCCTGCTGCGCAGCTGGCGCCACGACAGGTCCACCAGAGGTGTGTCCATCCCGGTCCTCTCGTACTAG
>Ga0265327_10001151_pt1 | contig 36021 bp, 37 predicted proteins | sample 41621metaG_FD_202089 | JGI IMG/M metagenome (GOLD analysis project Ga0265327, IMG submission 202089) | Rhizosphere microbial communities from Carex aquatilis grown in University of Washington, Seatle, WA, United States - 4-16-21 metaG | ecosystem: Host-associated > Plants > Roots > Rhizosphere...
ACTGCTTGCCGGCGAAGTAGGGGGGCGACGTGACGACCAAGGCGACCGTTCCGTCCTTCACCGCGTCCATCTGCCGGGCGTCGCCGCAGACGAAGGGCTCAGCCACCGGCTCGGGCGCGGCCACGTCCTGGTCGTCGGAGACCTCGGGCGGCTCGAACCGGGAGTAGAACGGTCGAGAGTCATGAGCCTCACGTCGACCGACACCGAAATTGGAGGTCGCAGTGCGACGACGTGGTCCCATGGCCCTGGGGCGACGCTACCGGCCGGGATCTCCTGGACGACGGATGGCGCCCGCGGGCTGGGGTGTCGCGAAATGGCATGGGTATCGTTAACGTAAACGGTAAGCTTTTCTGGGTTGAGCGGGGGCGAGTGGCCGGTCCCCGACCAGAGCAAGGACGCGGGCATGGGTAGGCAAGGAAACAGCGCGGTCGAGAGTCCTTGGTACCGCACGATGCTCACCCCGGCCGGCGTGGACGACGAGCACTACAAGTGGATCGCTCTCTCCAACACCACCCTGGGGGTGCTGATGGCGACGATCGACCTGTCGATCGTGCTCATCGCGCTCCCCGACGTCTTCCGGGGGATCCACCTCACACCGCTCACCCCGGGCAACACCTTCTACCTGCTGTGGATGATCCTCGGCTTCATGGTGGTCACCAGCGTGTTGGTGGTGAGTCTCGGGCGCCTGGGCGACATGTACGGCCGGGTGAAGATGTACAACCTCGGGTTCGCCGTGTACACGTTCTTCTCGCTGCTGCTGGCGATCTGCTGGCTGACCGGCCCGGCAGGGGCGATGTACCTGGTCATCATGCGGATCTTCCAAGGGGTCGGTGCGGCCTTCCTGCTCGCCAACTCGTCGGCCATCCTCACCGACGCCTTCCCCGAGCACCAGCGGGGCATGGCGCTCGGCATCAACCAGGTGGCGGGCATCAGCGGCTCGTTCATCGGCCTGGTGCTCGGTGGCCTCCTGGGCCCGATCAACTGGCGGCTCATCTTCTTGGTGTCGGTGCCGGTCGGGATCGTCGGGACGGCCTGGGGCTACCTGATGCTGCACGAGGTGCCGCGGCGGCGCATGGCCGGCAAGATCGACTGGCCGGGCAACATCACCTTCGCCCTCGGTCTGGTCGGGATCATGATCGGCATCACCTACGGGATCCAGCCCTACAACGGCCACGTGATGGGCTGGACCAGCCCGACGGTGCTCATCTCCCTCACCTTGGGGGTGCTTCTGCTGGTGGCCTTCGCCATCATCGAGGCGCGCTCGGACGACCCCATGTTCCGGCTCACACTGTTCCGCATTCGTGCCTTCTCGGCGGGCAGCCTCTCCACCCTCTTGGCCAGCATCGGGCGCGGTGGCCTCATGTTCATGCTGATCATCTGGCTCCAGGGGATCTGGCTGCCCGAACACGGCTACAGCTTCGCCAGCACGCCTCTGTGGGCCGGGATCTACATGCTCCCCTTGACGGCGGGCTTCCTGATCGCCGGGCCCACCTGCGGCTACCTCTCGGACCATTTCGGCTCCCGGCCCTTCGCCACCGGGGGGATGCTGGCGGCGGCTCTCTCCTTCCTGCTGCTGGAGATGTTGCCCGTCAACTTCAACTACGCGGTGTTCGGGTTCCTGCTCCTGTTCAACGGCCTGGCCATGGGGGCCTTCGCCGCGCCGAACCGGGCCGGGGTCATGAACAGCCTGCCCCCCCAGCACCGCGGGGTGGGGGGTGGCATGAACTCCACCTTCCAGAACGCCGGGCAGGTGCTCTCCATCGGCATCTTCTTCACCCTCATGATCATCGGCCTGGCCTCGACGCTGCCGACCAACCTCTTCCACGGACTGGTGGCCCACGGCCTCCCGGTGTCGGTGGCCGAACGGGCCTCGCATCTGCCGCCGGTCTCCACCCTCTTCGCCGCCTTCCTCGGCTACAGCCCGATCCAACATCTGGTCGGGGCCAAGGTGTTACTGCACCTGCCGGCGGCCCAGCGCACCGTGGTGACCGGGAGGGGCTTCTTCCCGACGATCATCGCCTCGGCGTTCAAGAACGGCCTCCACGCCGCCTTCGACTTCGCCATCCTGGCCTGCCTGGTCGCCGCCGGCGCGTCATGGATGCGGGGCGGGAAGTACGTCTACGTGGAGGCCGTCCACGCTGGCGTGCCGGAGACGATCGACGGGGCGGGGACGGGTGCCGACGGCACCGGACGGTCCCTTCAGCCCGAGCCCGCCGCCGGCTGAACCCGGAACCACCCGGGCGCCTGCAGGACGCTCAGACGGCGGCGGCCCGCTCCATGCACGGACCGAGGGCGTCGAGCATGGCCGGCACGTCGTCAGGCCCGCCGGCGAAGAAGAGCGCCGCCACCGCGTCCGCCCCGGCGGCCGCGTACCCCTCCACCGACTCGGGGGAGAGCGGGTGAAAGTAGGGGCAGACGGTGATCTCCAGCTCGCTGCGAGTACGGCCCTCTTGGGCCAAGAAGGCGTCGAGGCGGCCGAGGGGCTCGGCCAGGTCCTCGGGGAGGCGGTTGAAGGTGTGCCACCCCTGGGCGGACCGGGCCGCACGCTTGAGGGCTGCGTCGCTCTCGCCGCCGATGTGGATGGGCGGATGGGGAGCCTGGACAGGCTTGGGAAACATGCTGCACGACGGCAGGGTGTAGAGCTCCCCCTCGAAGCTGGAAGGGTCCTCGCACCACAGGGTGCGGAGTACCTCGAGGTACTCGTCGGTCCGCGCGCCGCGGCGCGCCCACGGAACGTCCACGGCGGCGAACTCCTCGGCCAACCAGCCCACGCCGACCCCGAGGTCGACCCTCCCCTCCGAGAGCAAGTCGACGGTGGCGACCTCCTTGGCCACGTAGACCGGGTTGCGCTGGGGGAGGAGGAGCATGGCCGTGCCGAGTCGCACCGTGTTGGAGTGAGCGGCCAGGAAGGACAGAGTGGTGAGCGGCTCGAGGAGACCCGTGCCCGAGGGGGCCGGGATGCGGCCGTCGTCGGCGTAGGGGTAGGGAGAGGCGTAGTCGTCGAAGAGCACGACGTGCTCGCCCACCCAGAGGCGGTGGACGCCCCGCTCGTCGCACTCGCGGGCCACTGCGGCGAGCAGCTCAGGCGTGGCGAAGGGGTTGGCCGTCGGCATCCACAGGTCGAAGTGCACGGTGCGCCGTTCGCTCAGGGATGCACGGCGCGGCCGTCCGGCCCGGTCAAGCCGAAGAGGATGAACTCGCAGAGCTCGTCGGCGGCGTCGTCGAGGGGGAGCGGCGTCGGGTCGCCGGCCCGCACCGACAGGGCGCCCAGGACCTGCTGGCCGATGAGCGCGGCGCCACGGGCCGGGTCGACCGGGCCGAAGAGCCCGCCGGCCGTCCCCTGACGGACCAGGTCCTCGAACATCCGGCCGAGTTCGAGGCCGATGATGAGGAACTCGGCGTCGAGGGCCTCGGCCCCGGGCACCCGCGGGGTGGCCTGGGTGGCGACGGCCAGGCGGAAGAAGGCCGGGTTCTCGTCGATCCGTTCGAGCAGGCCCCGCACCATGGCCCGCAGCCGCTGGCGCGGGTCGGCATTGTCCTTCCAGGCACCGGCCGTCGCCTCCTGCAGCTGCTCGTACATGCGGCTGAGGCAGGCACGGAGCAGCTCGTCGCGTCCGGAGAAGTAGACGTAGATCGTCGAGCGGGCCACCCCCGCCTCGACGGCGATCTCGTCCATTGCCACCTCGGTGGTGCCACGCTCCCCGAAGAGGTGGCGCGCCACGTCGATGATCTGGTCCCGGCGGAAGTCACGGATGACCTCGCGCAGCTGTTCAGGAGAGCGTCGTACCACGGTGGTCAGCCCTGCCCGACGGCGGCCACCGGGGTGAAGGCCACCGGCAGGTGCTTCACGCCGTTGATGAACTGGGACTGGAGGCGCTTGGCGTCGCCGTCCTGGTGGATGTCGGGCAGGCGGTCGAGCAGGTGGCCGAACATCACCTTGATCTCCATGCGGGCCAGGTTGGCCCCGAGGCAGAAGTGGGGGCCGCCGCCGCCGAAAGCGACGTGGTGGTTGGGATCGCGGCCGACGTCGAAGACCTGCGGGTCACTGAACACGTCTTCGTCGCGGTTAGCGGAGGTGTGGAAGAAGACGACCTTGTCGTCTTCCTTGATGGCGGTGCCGCTCAGCTCCAGCTCGCAGGTGGCCGTGCGTCGGAAGTTCATGACCGGGGTCACGTAGCGCAGCATCTCCTCGACGGCGGTGTCGAGCAGCGAGCGGTCGTCCACCAGGCGCTGCCACTGGTCGGGGTGCTGGAAAAAGGTGTGCATGGCGCCGGACATGAGGTTCCGGGTGGTTTCGTTGCCGGCCACCGTGAGGAGGAGGAAGAACAGCTCGAGTTCCATCTCCGACAGGCTCTCGCCCTCGACCTCGACCTGGGTGAGGGCGCTCATCAGGTCGCCTTTGGGGTCGATGCGCTTCTTGGCGAAGAGCTCGCTGGCGTAGCCGTAGAGCTCGATGGCCGCCATCATGGCGTCGTCCTTGGTGATGTTGTACTCGGGATCCTCGTTGCCCACCATGCGGTTCGACCACTCGAACATCGAGTGGCACTCATCGTCGGGAACGCCCAGCAGTTCGGCGATGACACGCAGGGGCAGCTCGGCCGAGATGTCGGTGACGAAGTCCGCCGACCCTTTCTCGCAGACCGAGTCGATGATGTCGTCGGTGGTGCGGTGGATGCTCTCTTCGAGGTCGCGCACCATGCGCGGCGTGAAGCCTTTGTTCACGAGGCGGCGGTAGCGGGTATGCAGCGGGGGGTCCATGTTCAGCATCATGAGGCGCTGCTGCTCGATGTCGCCGTCCTCGAGCTCGAAGGGCATGGTTCCCCGCCTGAACGAGGAGAAGCGCTCGAAGTCGCGGTTGACGGTGACGCAGTCGTCGTAGCGGGTGACGGCCCAGAAGCCCGGGCCGCCCTCCTCGTCCTGCCAGTGCACCGGGTCGTGACGGCGGAGGTAGGCGAGGTACTCGTGGGGCACTCCCGGGACGTAGGTCCGCGAGTCCGAGAGATCGACGGGGGCGACTTCGGTCGTGGTGTCTGACATGCCGGACGGTACCTCCTGATGCTCGGACACTGTGTCCGATGCGTCAGGCTACCTGTCGCTCGCGCCGCGTGCCGCTACCCACGCTCACCTGGAGGATCTGCGCCTCACTCCTCACGCAGCCTTCCCGAGCGCTTCCCCATGTGCCAGCCGCCGCAGAAGTCGCACCGGTAGACGCCGAGGTCGGTGCCCGAGGCCTCGGCGCGCTCAGAGGCCGCCCGCCGGGCGTCGGCCATGGTGGGGAAGCGGGCCTTGGCCTGTCCGTCGGCGCGCCAATGGGAACCGTCGATGCTGAGCGGGCGGTGGGGTTCGCGGCGGCGCGCCATGCGCAGAGTCTTATGCAGCGTGTCGACCACCGGTGACACCGTGGACCACCTCGGACGTCGGGCGTTGGTGGCTACGCTGCGCCGATGGCCCCCCCCGCCATTCCTGCCGACGTTGCCGAGCTCACGCCGGAATGGTGCACGTCGGTGCTGCGGCGCCACGCCCCCGAGGTTGAGGTCACCTACGTAGAGGTGGCGGACGCCCACTCGGGGACGACGGGCAGGGTGGTGCTGCGACTGGGCTACGCCGGCGACAAGGGCCCTCTGCCCGAGACCCTCTTCTGCAAGCTGGCGCCGTTCGACGACGGGCAGCGTCGGCTGCTGCGCCACTGGGGCATTGGAGTGATGGAGGCCCGCTTCTACGGCCTCCTGGCGGACGACGTCGCCGTCCGTGCGCCCAAGGTCTGGCACGCCGAGTGGGACGACCGGGGCTCCTTCGTCATGGTGTTGGAGGACCTGGCCGGCTCGGGCTGCACGTTCCGGCGGGTCGACGGGCCCGACCCGGCCGGCCGCGCCCTGGCCACCGTGGAGGAGCTGGCCCGCCTGCACACCGGGTTCTGGGAGAGCGAGCGGTTTGCCGGGGACCTCTCCTGGGTGCCCGAGCGTGCCGGGTTCGGCGAGGGAGGCGGCCGGGACGCCGACTCCCTGGCCGCCGCCGCCCATTTCGCACTGATGCCGGTGGAGATGTTCGGGGACTCGATGCCCGCGGCGTTCACCGAGGTGGGCACCCTCTACGCCTCGCGCGTCGCCGATGTGCTGGATCTCTGGGACGAGGGCGAGCGCACCCTCGTCCACGGTGACCCCCACGCCGGCAACCTCTTCGACGACCACGGGCGAGCGGGCTTCTTCGACTGGGCCATGTTCAGCCACTCGCCGGGACTGCGCGACGTCGCCTACTTCTGCGCCTGCTCGGTGCCGACCGAGGTGCGGCGGGCCGAGGAGCCGCGGCTGCTCGCCCGTTACCTCGAGGTGCTGGCGGAAGGGGGCGTCACAGTCGACCCCGCCCTCGCCGATCGGCAGTACCGGCTGTTCGCCGTCTTCGCCTGGGTCTCGATGTCCTCGACGGCGGCGATGGGCAGCCGCTGGCAGAGCGCCGAGTACGCCATGGCTGCCATGGAACGGGCGACGGCCGCGGTGGCCGACTTGGGATCGGTGGACGTGCTGCGCGACCTCTTGGGATAACCGCCCGCTCCCTCCGGTCTGCTGAAGCAGATGCCGGGGCTCAGGTCGACGTCGACCCCGAACCCGCTGTCGATCCCTGCGACCCGAGGATCTGTTGGAATGTCACCACCTGGGAGGGTGTCGGTGCCGACGCGTTCACCGGCGTGCCGTAGTCCGAATAGACAAGGGACTCGTTGATCTGCGCGGTCTTCGAGTCCAGGGACTCTTCGGAAGTGACTGTGATGCGACGCAGCAGGCTTGTGCCGTCGATGTAGACCTTGAAGCTGAAGCTGCCGACCGAGACGTGCGAGAGCAGGCTCCGCAGCCAGGAGGGAAGGCTCGACGAGGCCAGGTCCGCCTGCACCTTCGACGGGCTGACACTGACTGTGTAGCCCTGCACCGCCGTACCGTCGACCGTCGACGGACCGAGCGGGGTCACCTGGTCCCCCTGCGCGGCCAGGAGCGGCATCCACTCGCCCGGGTTGACGCCCGGGTCGATCCCACCGGTGTAGTTGGCGCCGGTCGGCAACGAGAGGTCGATCGAGACCCACTTCTTACCCGGTTCCACTGTGCCGATCGCCGGGATGTCGAAGTAGGCGGTGCCGTTGACGAAGATCGCTGTCTCTGTGATCTGGTGACCGGCCACGGAGCCGGACACCGCCAGCTGGGCCGCACTCCGGGCGAAGTCGATGCCGCCCGTTGCCGAGATCGACACCGTCGTGCCGCCGACGTCGACCGACCCGGTCTCCACCACATGAGCAGAGTGCCCGGCGGTGGACGTGGCCACGGCGTCGCTGACGGCGGCCGCCGCGCTCCTCTCGTTCCCGACCACCCACAAGAGCACCCCGGCGAGCAGGGTGAGCACGGCGAACAGGCTCAGCACCATCTCGGCCACCGGCCGCGGCCGGGCGGCGGTCGCCGCGTCACCTCCCTGGCCGAGCGAACGGCTCAGGGGTGTCTGGTAACCGGGGTAGGGGCCCGGAGCCTCAATCATGGTTGCCCCTCCTTGCCGACGACGGCCGGTGCACCCGGCGCCCGAAGCCTACGACGCCGACGTGCTCCACGCACCCCCTGCGACCTGGACATCGGTGTCGTGTCACGAGAGGTGCGCATTGTCGAGGGCACGTGGCGACGCGAGACTGCCGGGGTGCCGGCGACCGAGTCACCACGGGCCAATCCCGTCGTCCTCTGCGCGGTGGGACCGGCCACCTCCGTCGTTCGGGCGCGCTTCGCGCACCTCGACGTCGTCGACATCTCCCACGGTGTGCCCGAGGGAGTTCACGGCGACGTGCTTTTCGGAGGGTGGGGGCCTCACGCCGTGGCGGCCATGGCAACCGGCGTGCAATGGGTGCAGCTGGCCGGGACCGGTGTCGACGGGGTTGCGCCCGAGATCCGTGACGCGCCCCTTCTCACGTCGGCGCGCGGGGCGAGCGCCGTTGCCATCAGCGAGTACGTCATCGCCGCCGTGTGTGCCTTCGCCCGCAACCTCCCCGAGAACTGGCTCGCCGAGGCCCCCGAGCACTGGAACTTCCAGCCGGCCACGACCCTGGCCGGCGCCACCCTGGCCCTGTTCGGGTTCGGCGGCATCGCCCGGCGGGTGGCCCTGATCGCGCTGGCCATGGAGATGCGGGTCGTGGCCCTGCGTCGCACCGACGCCCCCAGCCCGGTCGACGGTGTCGAGCTGGTCCGGTCGTTCGGCGACCTGGCCGCCGCCGCCGACCACCTGGTACTGGCGGCACCCGCCACCGACCTCACCCGGCACGTCGTCGGTGCGGCGAGCCTGTCGCAGATGCGCCCGGGTGTGCACCTGGTGAACATCGCCCGCGGCAGTCTGGTCGACCAGGAGGCCCTGCGCGGCGCCCTCGACGACGGGACCGTGGCTCGGGCGTCGTTGGATGTGACCGATCCCGAGCCGCTCCCGGCCGGCCACTGGATGTACGACCATCCAAAGGTCTTCCTCACGCCGCACGCCTCGTGGACGGGGACGCCTCCCTTCGAGCGGGCGACCGAGATCTTCTGCGAGAACCTCGAGCGCTATCTCGAGGGGAAGCCGTTGGCCGGCGTGGTGGGCGAGGCGGGCTACTGACGTGCGCCAGGCCCCACCGGTGGGGAGGGGCCGGGGGCTCGGCGGGCGGTGGGAACTAACGTTGTTCGGGGAATCGGCGTCGACCGCTCGGCGAGCTCGACATCTCCCGACGGCACGAGAGGAGTCGCCATGACCGACGACGCGTACCAGCTGGTGATCGGGGGACGGACGGTCCCCGGGGAGGACGGCACCTACGCGGTCACCAACCCCGCCCGCCCCACCGAGGTGGTGCTCGAGGCGCCGTCGGCCTCTCACGACCAGCTCGACCAGGCCGTGCGCGCGGCCCGCGCCGCGCAACCCGCATGGGCGGCATTGGACGCAGGGGAGCGTGCCGCCCTGGTGATCGCCGCCGCAGAGGCTGCGGGGCGTGCCGTCGAGAGCGGGGACCTGGCCACGCTGCTCACCCGAGAGCACGGCAAGGTGCTCTGGGAGGCCATGTTCGACGCCGGAACGGTCGGGGCCATGGCCTCGTCCTTCGCCCCCGTGGCTGCGTCGGCCAACGAAGCCCGGGCCAGAGAGGTGCCCGGCAAGCACACCGAGGTGCGCCGCGTTCCGCACGGGGTGGTGGCGGCCCTGCTGCCGTTCAACTGGCCCGTGGCCGTGATGGGGAACAAGGTCGTCCCGGCCCTCTTGACCGGCAACGCCGTGGTGGTGAAGGCGCCTCCCTCTTGTCCGGGGGCGGTGCTGCGCACGGTGGCGGCGATGGCGTCGCTCCTGCCTGACGGCGTGCTCAATGTGCTGAACGGGCCGCAACCCGCCCTGGGTGCGGCGCTGGTGGCCCATCCCGGCGTGGACATGGTGTCGTTCACCGGCGGGGTGTCCACCGGCCAGGCCGTCATGGCCGCCGCCGCCGCTTCGACCAAGCCGGTCGTGCTCGAGCTCGGTGGCAACGACCCCGCCATCCTCGCCCCTGACGTGGAGATCGACGAGGCCCTGGCCGACAAGATCGTTGGGGCCACGTTCGTCACCAGCGGCCAGGTATGCATGGCCATCAAGCGCCTGTACGTCCCCGAGGAGCGCAGGGCGGAGGTCATCGAGGCCCTCGCCAACCGCCTGTCGGCCGACGTGGTGGGCGACGGGCTGGCCGAAGGCGTGACCATGGGACCGGTGCACCTCGAAGCGAGTGCCGCCCGGGTGGAGGCCATGTTGGAGGAGGCCGAGCAGCTCGGCGCCAAGGTGTCCCGCCCGGCCCAGGTGCGCGAGGGCGACGTGGCCCAGGGGGGCTACTTCGTACCACCGGCGCTCGTCGATAATCCGCCGACCTCGGCGCGGATCGTGACCGAAGAGCAGTTCGCCCCGGCCCTGCCCGTCCTTGGCTACGGCGATCTGGAGCAGGCCGTCGCGATGGCGAACGACACCGAGTTCGGCCTGTGCGCCTCGATCTGGAGCAATGACGCCGAGCTGGCGTCGTCGGTCGCCCACCGGCTGGAGGCCGGCACCGTCTTCGTGAACGCCCACGGGATGTCGGCCATGGACCCGAGCGCGCCCATGGGCGGCTGGAAGTCGTCGGGGTTCGGCGTCGAGCTGGGTCCCGAGGGGATGCGGGCCTTCACCCGCCCTCAGGTGCTGCTCACCCACCCCGGCCCGGGCAAGGGCTGACGACCAGCGTTCAGGGCCCGTCGAACTTCACTGACAACCCCTGCTCGCTGAGGGCGACCGGGAGCACGGTGTAACGGCTGTCCGCTCTGGCCACGGCTCGGCCGAGCGCCGCCGCGTCCGCCGGCGAGTCGGCGAGGAGGGTGAGCGACCCACCCTCTCCTCCGGCACCGTTGACCTTCCAACCGAGGGCGCCCACAGCCTTCGCCACCTCGATCACCCGCTCGGCGTCGGTCCCCACGAGTGCCGGCAGGAGGGACCGCTGCGCATCGGTCCCGACCACCATGGCGCGGCCGAATTCCACGAGATCCCGGGCCAGCACCGCTTGGCGGGCCGCCCCGGCTGCCTCTCGCAACCGGGCGAGCACGTCGGCGCGCCCGGGGCCCGTGGCCTCGATGACCCGGCGGTGCAGGGCTGCCGAATCATGGGCGGCGCCCAACGAGACGACTACCAGGCGCGCCCCAAGGTCGCTCCAGGCCGGAAGGCGGTGGACCGTTGCGAGCGGATAGCGATCGATCTCGATGTAGTTGAGGCCGCCCAGGGCCGCGCTCAACTGATCCTGGACGCCGCTCTCGGACCCGAGCACCTCGGTCTCGACCCGATGCGCCTGGGCAGCGACGCGTTCAGGTGACCACTGCTCGGCCCGCAGCCCGGCGAGAGCGCCGAGCACGGCGACGGCCACGGCGGCAGAGGTGCCCACCCCGCAGCCGGGCGGCACGGCCGAGCGCACCTCAATGTCCACTGCCAGCCCTTCGGGAGGCGGAAGAGCGTCGATGCAGGCCTCGAGCAGAGGATGTCGAGCACGCCGGGCCGCGCCAGGATGCACCTCATATCGGTCCGCGAAGTCCACGACGTTGAGGAGGACCGATCCTGCATCGTCGGTGTGGCGGAGCGTCACCTCTGCGCCTGGCGCCACAGCCAGGTTGACGACGCGCCCGGGGCCCCCGAACCAGGTGTCGGTCCACCCACCGATGTCGCAGATACGCACCGGCGCTGACGCCCGGATCGCCATGGTCTCCTCCGCCGCGGCCGACGACTTCTGAAGCTACCGCCCCGAGCGTCGTGCCTCCACGTCCCTGCCTCCGACCGCACAGGACCGGCCGCTACGATGGCGGACTGGTCACCCACCAGCCTGACGGAAAGGCTCCCGGCGCCTCGAGGGTCCGCGATGTCTCCGGGTCGGGACGGGCGACGACGGGAGGCGGGGGACGGTTGAAGCGCAGGTCGAGGCGATCGATGGGGGCCGGCGCGCTGGCACTCTTCGCCCTGGGTCTCCTGGCGTCGGGATGTGGCGGTGGCACCACGAGCGGGACGGTCAGCTATGTGGCCGCCGGACAGGTCCCCAAGTCCGAGCTTCCGCACCTGGGAAAGAACGGCAAGGGCGGGTCGTCGGTGGGCACCATCCCCTTGGCCAAGGAGAATTCCACGACGGCGCTGTTCTCTGCGATCGGGGATTTCCAGGGCTGCCTCACGGCGAAAGGGACCAGCTTCATTGGGATCCCGAGCGCCAGTGACCCGAACTCGGCGGCCGACAACCCCAACTACATCAAGACCCTCGAGACATGCGCAGCCCAGAGCAAGATCCTCCAAGCCCTCAAAGCTGAGCAGACCGCCCAGGACAACCTGACCCCGTCGCAGGTCAAGAAGGAGAACAAGGAGTACCTCAAGTGGCGGACGTGCATGATCAGCCGGGGCTGGGGGATACCCGAGCCCAAGCCCAACGCCAAGGGGTTGCTCTTCTCCTTTGGCGGTGCAGGTAGTACGAGCGTGCCGGACTACAAGCCGCCAGCGGGTCAGAACATCCTTACCAGCAACGATCTCCAAGCGTGTGCCCAAAAGGCCGCCGCAGAAGTATCGTCCTGAGGTCTCGGGGGGAGTGAGCGCGTTGCCCAGGAAGTACATCATCGCCGGGATCGTGGTTGTGGTCCTGCTTGTCGCCGGCCTGGCCGTGGCCTTCAGCGGCGGCGGCTCGTCAGCCAGCAGCAATGAGGTGGTCGTCTTCAGCCGAGTACAGCCACGGACGCTGCAACAGACGGTGTCGCTGAACGGCACACTGGTGCGCAAGCAGATTCGTAACGTGACCGCCGCCAATTCGGGCGTCGTGAGCTCGGTCTACGCCACAAACGACAAAGCCGTGAGGGCCGACGAGGCCATGTTCGCCCTCAACGGGCGCAATGCGATCGCCGAGGACGGGACACTCCCGTTCTTCCGCTCCCTCCAGCAGGGGGACCAGGGCGACGACGTGCTCCAGTTGAAGCGCATCCTGTCGGCGGCCGGCGACAATCCCGGTCCACTCAACAACTACTTCAACGCCCAGACCGAATTCGCCCTGGCCCAGTGGCAGGCCCAGCAGCACTATCCGAACTCGACGCCGGCGATCCCCGAGTCCGCCACCGTCTCGCTGGAGGGGGGTGCCGGCTACAAGGTGGGTGCGCAGGGATCGGCCGGCGTCATCATCGGGCCACCACCGGCCCAGACGACCTCGCGGGTGGCGGGGCCAATCGAGAGCAGTTCGCCCCGACTGGCCTCCGACGTGACGTCGGCGACTCCTTCGGCCACACCGCCGCCCGCGGTCTCCATCACGGCGCTCAACCCGAGTGTGAGCCAAGGCGTGCCGATCGTCTTCATCGTGTCGGCATCGTCGGCTCCGAGCAGTGCACTCACGGTGAATCTCTCTACCGGGGGGACGGCCGGTCCCCAAGACATCGGGACCCCGCCGACCTCGGTGTCGCTGTCCCAGGGCAGCACCTCGGCCCTGGTGATCGTGACGACCAAGTCCAACGGCCTGGTGGAGCCGAACCCCACCGTGGTGCTCTCGGTGGCGCCCGGCAACGGGTACGCCGTGGGCACACCGAGCTCGGCGGAGGCCGTGATCACCGACTCGAACGTGCCGGCCATCAAGATCACCGGAACCACCACCGTCAGCCCCGGCCAAACGGCGACACTCACCGTGACGGCCAGTCAGGCGCCCCTCAAGAACCTGCAGGTGATCCTGTCGGTGCAGGGGAGCGCCCAGGCAGGGTCCGACTACAACCCGGTCAACCCGGTCGTCACATTCCCCGCCGGGGCCACCTCGGTCAACGTCCCCATCAAGACGATCCCCACCAGTGAGCTCGCTCCCAACAAGTTCGTGGTGGTCTCGCTCTCCCAGGGGGGGAGCTCGTACTCGATCACATCGCCCGCGGTCGCCACGGTGACGATCGCCGGCAACACGGGCAAGCCCACCGCCACGCTCACCTCGGCCACCACCTACCTCCAGAAGGGCAGCCCCTACCAGGTGAGCATCGGCCTCTCCCAGGCCCAGACCACGCCTCTCACGATCCGCCTCGGCTATGGCGGCACGGCGGTCCAGGGCACCGACTACACGCCCCCGGCAGGCACCCTCGTGGTGCCGGCCGGCCAGACCGCCCTCAGCGTGTCCATCCCGACGGTGACCAACAACCAGGTCGAGTCGAACCGGGTGCTGACCGTCTCCTTGCAGCCGGGGACAGGGTATTTCGTGGGCACACCCAACAGCGCCTCGGTCACACTCAACTCCACGGTGGTGCCGACGCTCACAATCACCGGGACCACGTCGTCGGTGAGCCAGGGGGGAGCGGCAACCTTCGTCATCACCGCCAACCAGGCCCCCGTCAAGAACACCTCGATCACCTTCGCCGTCCAGGGGACGGCCGAGCCTGGCCAGAATTACGTGCCGCTTACCGGCACCACCGTGCTGGCGGCCGGACAGACGCGGGTCACCGTGGTGCTGCAGTCGCTCCAGAGCGACGTGATCTTCGAGCCGACGGACATGATCGTCGATCACTGGCCGGTGCGGGTCGGCACGGTGTACGTGAAGGCGGGGGCGCCGGTGGCGGTCGGGGAGGCGATCCTCTCGCTCACCGAGCCGAGCCTGAGCGTGACCCTGCAAGCGACGGCGGCCGAGCGCAGCAAGCTGCGCGTCGGTCAGCACTGCACCGTCGAGATCACGGGTGAGAACACATCGAGCCCGGGGGTGATCACCGAGCTCAACTCGACCCCGACAACGCCGTCGGGGTCGTCCAGCCAGTCCGCACAGAGCTATCAGGGCCGCATCGAGGCGCCCACCCTGAAGGGCGCCGAGGGCTCGCAGGTGTCGATCACCGTGGTCACCAAGCAGGTGGACAACGCGTTGACCGTTCCGATCTCGGCGGTGAAGCAGAACGGGACGGGACACGACGTGGTGCGGGTGATCAGGCTGGCGACTGGGAAGACCATCGAGGTGCCGGTCCAGACCGGGATCACCCAGGGCTCCTACATCCAGATCACCCACGGTCTTCGCCAGGGCCAGGTGGTGGTCGCCCAGGTCGACCACTAGTGACGGACGGGTCGTCTGCAGGCGTCGCCGACGGTGGGCCCAACGCCACGCCTCCCTACGGCGTACCGCGGCACAGTGGGAACGGAGCCGACCAAGAGCCGCTTCTCGAGCTCGAGTCGGTTTCCCGCGTCTACGGCCAGGAGGTGAAGGTCCACGCCCTGCGCGACGTCTCGCTCAAGGTCATGCCGGGGGACTTCATGTCCATCGTCGGCCCCTCGGGCTCAGGGAAGTCGACGATGCTCGGCATTCTCGGGGTGCTCGACCTACCGACGGCGGGAACGGTTCGGATCGCTGGACAGGACGTGGCCGAGCTCGACGACCCGACCCGTTCGAGGTTGCGGGGAAACTCGATCGGGTTCGTGTTCCAGCAGTTCCACCTGATCCCACACCTGACCGCCTTGGGCAACGTCGAGACGGCTCTCCTCTACCGCGACATCCGCCCCAAGGAGCGACAGGAGCGCGCTCGCGCCGCGCTCGAGCGCCTCGGACTGGGACCGCGAGCGGACCACCGGCCGGTGCAGCTCTCCGGCGGCGAGCAGCAACGCGTGGCCTTGGCCCGAGCGATCGTCACCGACCCCCTCATGATCCTGGCCGACGAGCCGACGGGCGCCCTCGACTCCCACAACGCCGCCCACGTGCTCGAGATCTTCCAGAGCCTGCAGGCTCCGAACCGTGCGGTGGTGATGGTGACCCACGACCTGGCGGTGGCGGGCACCGCTCGACGAAAGGTGTCGATGAGCGACGGCCGCATCGTGGCCGACGTGGCGCTGGCCGAGGTGGCCGGGTGAGCGCGGTCTCCGAGTCCCCGAAGGGGGAGGGAGGCCGGTCGTGAGCGAGGCCCGAGATCTCCTCGGCGTGGCGTGGTCGGGCCTGAAGGCCCGAAAGGTGCGGACGCTCCTCATCATGCTCGGACCGGTCATCGGGGTGGCGGCCATGGTGAGCGCGGTCGGTCTCACCGAAAGCGCCAAGGGTGCCCTGCAGGCCCAGCTTTCCAAGCTCGGCACCAACCTGATCATCGCCCAGGCCGGTGGGACCTTCGGCTCGCAGAACCCGTCCTTCCCGACCGACGCCGTCGAGCGCGTCCAGAACGTGTCGACCGTCGTCAGCGCGACCGCCACCGCCAACATCTCGGGCGTCGTCGCCCTGCCGATTCAGGGGGCCAGCAGCTACTACCAGGCGTTCCCCGCACCCATCCGGGCCGCCGGCACCAACCTGCCCGCCGTCTTGGAGGTTCCGATGGTCGACGGGCGCTGGCTGAACTCGGCCGACACGCAGCTCCACCTGCGCTCGGTGGTGCTCGGCGAGGGGATCGCCAAACAGTACGGGTACCTGCCCGGAGAGGTCCGGACCGTCGAGTTGAACGGCGAGAACTTCGGCGTGGTGGGGGTGCTCGGGGCCGTGCCGCTCGACCCGACACTGGACAACGCCGCCTTCATCACCGAGTGGGCGGCCAAGAACGTGCTCGGCAGCAACGGCCACCCCAACCAGCTCTACATCCGCTCCCAACCCGGCGCCACCCAGGCCACCTCCAAGGCCGTGCCGACGGCCATCAGCCTGGGCGGACCCGACCAGGTCTCCACGCAGATCCCGAGCGACGCCCTCCAGGCCCAGGCCCAGGCCAACAAGACCCTGCAGGAGGTCGCCCTCCTGGCCGGGCTCCTGGCCCTCACCGTCGGAGGGATCGGCATCGCCAACGTCATGTCGATCTCGGTGATCCAGCGCTCTTCGGAGATCGGCATCCGCCGGGCGATCGGGGCCAACCGGGCCAAGATCGGCCTCCAGTTCCTCCTCGAGTCGCTCTTCGTCGGGCTGCTCGGAGGGCTCCTCGGGGCGGCCGTCGGGGTGGGCATCGTCTACGGCGTCTCGGCCATCGCCAACTGGGTCGTCGTCATCGACTACGGCCAGATCCCGTTGTGGATGGGGCTCGCCCTCTTGGTGGCGGTGGTGGCCGGCCTCTATCCGTCGATCAAGGCGGCGAGACTCGAGCCGCTCGAGACGCTCCGGCTCGGCTGAGTCGTGGTGGTGAACGCTCAGCCGGCGCCGGACTGAGCGGCTTCGGCTTGGGCCGCTGTCACGCCTGGCGGCAGGGAGGCGGCCCCCGCACCCGAAAGCCCCGAGCCACCCGCGGCCGCCGCGGCGGCGCTCGGTGTCACACCGGCGGCACCGGCGGCGGCGCTGGCTGTCGCCCCGCTGGCCGCGCCGGCGGAGAGCCCACTGCCGGCCGAGCCCGAGAGGCCGCTCCGGCCCGCCAGAGCCCCGGCTCCCGTCGATCCCGCCGATGTGGCGGAGCCGGCAGCGGCCGCTGCCGATGTGGTCGGGGTGACCGACTCGCCGCCCGATCCCGCTGTCGCCGCCGAACCCGCGGTGCCTGCAGAGGCCACCCCCGCCGCACCGGCGCCCCCCGAGCTGGCGGCGGATGTGGTTGTTGTTGTCCCCGCTGTAGCCGCGGTGTAACCCACGCCCCGGGGGTTCGCGCCGAGCGGACCCGAGTACCCGTTCCCGCCGGACCCCGAGGCGAGCGCGGCGATGGTGATCCCGACAGCCGCCAGCACCACGACGCCGGCTACGACCAGCAGCACGACCGACCGCATCGAGCGCCCTGGCCGATCCCCTTCGGCCGCCAAGCCCGCGTCCGACGCCGCGGTGCGCACCCCCAGCGGGAGGCTCATGCGAAGAGGGGTGCTCGTGACATCCGCCCAATCCTAGGGACCGGCCGGTACCAGCGTCGGTGCGCCGGCCACGCCCGGTCGCCGGACGGGGCAGGCAGCTGGTCGGGGTCGTGCTCGGGTCGACGACGCGCCCTACTCACCCGGCCGTGACCTCGAGCGACGCCCGCGCCCGCCCGGCTGTGCAGACGGCCCAGCCGGTCGCCACCACCTTGTAGGTGCCGGGATGGCGGTAGCGGTGGTGGAACCGCCAGGTTCGGGACGCGGCTGGGCGAGCCGTCGCCGCACAGACCTGGGGGGAGGGCGGGCTCGACGTGGTGCCGTCCCCGAAGGCGACGGCGTAGGCGAGGGCACCGCGGGGCCGAGTGACCGACACCCTGAGCGTCACCCCGACCTCGAGGCCCTGCGACCGAGCGACGGCGAGGTGCACGGTCGCCGGACCTGATCGCCCGCTGGAGGCAGCCGACACCGAGGATGCCGCACCTGCAACGCCACCGCCCTCCAACGAGCGTTGGAGCGGCGACGAGACGAGCGCGGCGCCGAGGGCGACGGCACACACCCCAAGGGCGGCACGACGAGCGACGGTCACGAACACGAGTCTCGCAGGGGTCGGGTATCGGCCCGGGTCGGCCGACGCTACGCTTTCACGGGTGCACCATGCGGTGCCTGGGGGTTTGAAGGGGGCAGGGATGTTGCAGGGAAGGGTTTTCGCCGTGGTCGGTGTCCTGGCGGCCACCGCGGCATCGGTCGTCGGTCCGTCAGCCGTGGCGTCGGCGCAGGGAGCGGGTTCCAACGACGGAACGACCGTGTCGGCGGCGTGTCCGCCGGCCCGGGCAGGGGTCGCCACGTGCCTCTCGCGCGTCGTGCACCCAGCCGAAGCCACCGACGGTGCCAGCAGCGGTGCTCGGCCTTCGGCCGCGGCACCGCAGGCCTCGGCGCCGGCCGGCTTGTCACCGGTGACACTGACAACCGCCTACGGCTTCTCGGGCACCAACGGTGGGGCCGGCCAGACGATCGCCTTGGTCGACGCCTATGACGACCCGACAATCGCCGCCAACCTCACCTCGTTCTCGACCCAGTTCGGCCTGCCCGCCTGCACCACCACAAACGGCTGCTTCTCCAAGGTCAACCAGACCGGCGGCACGACCTACCCGAGCGTCACATCTGGGTGGGGGCTCGAGATCAGCCTCGACGTCGAGTGGGCGCATGCCTTGGCCCCCAACGCGCACATACTCCTGGTCGAGGCCTCCTCGTCCAGCTACACCAACCTCTTCACCGCCGTCACCTACGCGTCCAAGCACGCCCAGTACGTTTCCATGAGCTGGGGCGGCACAGAGTTCGCCGGGGAGACCAGCCTCGACGCCGACTTCGCGGCAACCCCGGCGGTGAGCTTCTTCGCCGCGTCGGGGGACTCGGCGTCCGAGGTCATTTACCCGTCGACGTCGCCCGACGTCGTCTCGGTGGGCGGGACCACCCTTACGGTCACAGCAACGACCCATGCGTGGAAGAGCGAGTCGGCCTGGTCGACAGCCGGCGGCGGCTGCAGCACCGTCGAGAAGGCGACCACCGCGCAGAAGTCGTTCGCCACCTACGACCAGGCCGGCGCCACATGCGCCGGGAGGAGGGCCACCCCCGACGTCGCCCTCGACGCCAACCCGCAGAGCGGTGTGGCCGTCTACGACTCCAAGCGGCTGAGCACAGGGGCCGTGGGGTGGATCCAGGTCGGGGGGACCAGCGCCTCCACCGTCTTCTGGGCGGCGCGCTCGGCCTCGGCCGGGGCGCACGTCAACACCACATACGTCTACGGCGCCAACATCCCCTTCTACAACGTCACCAGCGGCAGCAACGGCCACCCCTGTGAGAAGGGGTACAACCTCTGCACCGGGCTGGGCACCTGGAACACCAAGAAGGGCACTGTGAACGGTGCGCCGGTCGGCGCGCTGTCGTTCGCCTCGGCGGCGCAGACCCTGTCGGCCGGGAAGCCCTCGGCCGCCGTCACAGTGCACCTGAGCAGCCCGGCTCCCACAGGTGGCGTGAGCGTGAAGCTCAGCACGACCTCCTCGGGCGGCGTCTTCTCGACGTCGGCGACAGGGGCCTTCACCCGCACACTGACGGTGCCGGTCGGAGCCGGCGGCACCGGTGCCACCGTGTACTACGAGGACACGGTGGCCGGCTCGCCGACGCTGACGGCCGCGGCCAGCGGCTGGACCACGGCCACGCAGGCCGAGACCGTCCAGGCGGGGACCCTGGCCAAGATCACGGTCTCACCGTCCTCGGTGTCACTGGGAGCTGGGGCCACCCAGGTCTTCACCGCCAGCGGCGCCGACGCCTACGGGAACGCCGTGACCGCGGGCTTCAACCCCACATGGTCGACCACCACCGGAGGGACGCTTTCGGCCAAGTCCGGCACCAGTACCAAGCTCACCGCTCCGTCGACGGCCGTCTCGAAGGGCTCGGTCACGGCCACGCAGGGTGGCGTCCAGGGCTCGGCCACGGTCACAGTCGTGGTCACCCCGGCGGTCAAGGTGTCCATCACGGCCGGGGCCACCACCAGGGCGGGCCCGCGCTACCAGGTGCCCCTCACGGTGAAGGCGACCGGCACCACCAGCGGGATCTCGGGGGCGACCGTGCAACTGAGCGTCTACAGCGCGACGTGCTCGGGAGCACTGGTCACCACGGCTTCGGGGAAGACTGGAACCGCGGGCACGGTGGTCTTCAACTTCACCACCGGGTCAGCCGGTTCCTTCTGCGCCAAGGCCACCGTGACCGCCGCCGGCTATAGCCAGGGGACGGGAACAGCGGGATTCGTGGTCTCCACGACGAAGGTGAACGCACACTCCTCGCAGGCCGGAGCCGTCAGGCTGGCCGTCGTCAAGGACTGATCGAGCTTCTTCTCCAACGGTCGTTTCGGGATTCGAGCACGACCCGATCCGTCGGTCATTTACCCCGCTGAGCTGGATCGACGCATCGATTGTCATTCGGCGGCGACCAAATGGCGCCCTCCCAGCGACGGCGGTATCGTCATCGCGGGGACGAAACCGGGCGGCGTGAGAGCGGGAATGCAGGGCGCACACAATCCAGTCGTGGTCCAGCAGGCAGACGGCCAGTGGATCCTGCACTGCCCGGACTGCGAGGCGATCGTAGGGACGACAGTCCCGATCGGGATCGACCTGCCCGTCGAGTCCAAGGACGTGGCGGAACTCCTGCGCGAGAACCACGTCGGACGACTCGCACAGGCGAGCTGACCTGATCGCTCTCCTCTGACTCCGTCACGCAAGGTGGCGGTGAGGACCGAGAGCGCAGCTCCGGCGACCCAAATCGTTGGCTCAGGGGCCCGACTCGGTCACGACTAGGGGAGCGGCATGGTCTCCTCGAGCCGGCCGGTGACCATGGCTCCCAAGAACCCGGCGTCCACATGGAAGGACTCTCCGGTCACGTAGGACGACCGGGGGCTGTTCAAGAAGACCATGGGCCAGGCCTGCTCCTCGGCCGTCGACCGGCGTCCGGAGGGCCCGATGAAAGCGTTGATCAGCTCGGCGCCAACCTGCGCCTCGAAGTCCGGCATCATGGCCGTTTCGGTTGGTCCCGGGTTGGTGCAGTTGAGGCGGATCCCCTTCTTGACGAGGTCGACCGCCCGATAGGCGACCCAGGCATTGAGCAACTGCTTGGAAGGTGCGTAGCCGCTGGCGATCTTGTCGGGGTTCGCCTCGCACCACGCCTTCCCGGCTTCGAACCCGTCGGTGGCTGCCGCCTCAAGGAGCACCTCGAGGTTCTGCTCCCAACCCAGTCCGGCATTCGAGGCCACGCACACGGCCGCCGATCCAGGTGGCATCACGGGGACCAGGGACTCGATCAGGTGCCGGGCGCCCACGAAGTTCACGAGCACCGTGTCGAGGTCGGAGAATGGGGGACCGGGCAGACCGGCGACGCTGAAGATGGCGTCGACGGGGTCTCCGATGGCCGCCACCGCCGCGTCGATCGACGCCTTGGACTTGAGGTCCACCTCCTGGAACTGGGCGACATCGGGGGTCTCTTTGATGTCGAGTCCGATCACGTGGGCATCGAGCCCCTTCAGGATCTGTGCCGCGGCGGCGCCCATCCCAGAGGCGCACCCCGTCACGACCACGCGCTTGCCGGCATATTGCAATGCGTCCTGCACGACCCCTCCCGTTGTTGGCGTCACCTGCTTGGGCTGGACGGAACCCCGTCCAATTTCGGCCACGCTCGGTCCACAGGTTCGGATCGCGAGCGGGCCGGCTCACCATAGCCCGGGCACCTTTGCGCATCGGTGCCCAAGGGCGTCTGGGCGAGACCGCGTTCGGTGGGCTCCCGATGTTCGGCCCGCCGGTGGCGGCCCGTGCGCGGTCAGGCGATCTGTGCTCGGAACTCGCCCACCAGCTCGTCCATCTCGACCTGGCTGGCAGGGGTGCGGCGAGCCCGGAAGTCGGTCACGCCCGCCTCGAGCAGCCGCTGCACCTCGGCGGGCTCGACAGGAAGGGCCGCGGTCACCTGCAGTGACCGGTCAGCCCGGCCGGCCCGAGCGAGCGCCTCGGACAATCGCGCAATCCCCGGGGCCGGATCGGCGGCGTCTTCGGCCCAGGGGATCCAACCAGCTCCGAACCGGACAACGCGTTCGACCACGTGCCGGTTGGTCGAGCGCCCGCTGATCCAGAGCGGGACGCCGCCCACCTGGAGCGGTTTGGGCATCTGGTGGACGGGGCCATCGGTCAGTTCCACGACCCCTTCCCGCCACAGCCGCTGGCAGAGGTCGAGCGAGTCGTCCAGCAGGGAGCCCCGTGTGGCGAAGGGCAGCCCCGCGGCCGAGTACTCGGCCCGCTGCCAGCCCACACCGACCCCGAGGTCGACCCGTCCGCCGCTGAGCACGTCGAGGGTGGCGACGGTCTTGGCCAGGACGACAGGACGTCGCAGGGCGGCGAGGAGGATGCCGGTGGCGAGCCGGACGCGGCTCGTACGGCCGGCCAGCACCGACAGCACGGTGAGGGGTTCGAGCCAGTGACCCTCGGGCCCGGTGGGCTGTCGTCCTCCGAGGATCCCGCCCTTCTCCGGATGGCCGTAGTCGGCGAGCGATTCCCCGAACACGACGTGGTCGGAGACGACCACGCGATCCACGCCGGCCCGCTCGGCAGCCTCGGCCGTCGCCAGCAGTGACTCCCAGGAGCCGGGATCCTCGGCCGAGAAGTTTCGGAGCAGGACCGAGAGCTGCGGGTCCGAGGTCACCGACCGAACCGCCTACGCATGTTCCCCCTCTCGTGCCGGCCGGATGATCTTACGGCGCCCGCCAGAGCACGCCCCGGGTTCCGAGCCGAGAGCGGGCTACCGTCGGGCCGTGACCGACGCCGACCTGCGCCAAGAGCTCGACCGCTTGCAGCGCCGGGTCGAGGCGGCCGAGGCGGTCCTCTCCATCCAGGCCCTCAAGGCGCGGTATGGGGAACTGGTCGACAGCCGCTTCGTCGGTGGCGGCGTCGTCGAGGAGGCGCAGTGTCGCCACATCGGGGATCGGATCGCCGAGCTGTTCACCCCCGACGGTGTGTGGGACGGGGGCCCCGCTCTCGGCGTGGCCGCCGGCCGGGCGGAGATCGCGGCGAGGCTGGCGTCGCCGACGGTCCGCTTCGCCCGCCACTGGTTCGTCCAGCCGGCGATCACCGTGGTGGGGGAGAGGGCATCGGCGAGGTGGCAGCTGCTCAGCCCCTGCGTGACGGCGTCGGGCGAGGCCTGTGTGGTGTGCGGGTACGAAGACGACGAGTACGTCCGCACGCACGACGGGACGTGGCTGCACGAGCGGATGGTCTTCACGACGGTGTTCGTGGCGCCGGCCGGGGCCGACTGGGGCCGCTTCTTCGCCTGAGCCTGGGCCGAGCTGCAGGGTCGTGTTCACTCCTGTTGGCGGTCCTAACCGCGTTGTTGACTGGGCAGTTGCCTTCGCTTCGGCCGCACGCGGCGAAGTCGCAGAGGCGACACAGCCAAGCTCGTGGGCGGTCGTTGGTGCGGGCGGAGCGTTCCTCGGCTCGGTCGAGGGTCACCGTGGTCAGCATCGTGTCCAGCGCTGCCGCAAGATCGTCGACTTCGTCCGAGGACAACGCCGAAAGTGCGCTCGACAGTGCCTTCTCGCGCGCTTGAAGTATCCGCGCGGCCATGCGACGGCCACTTCGGGTCAACACGACGGATACGGCGCGCCCGTCCTGCGCTCCGACCCGCTCGACGAGGCCTTCGGTTTCGAGGCGATCGACGAGGCGGACTGCGCCTGAGTGGGTCAGGCCGAGAACGGAACTCAACTGCGTTACCGATCCGCCGTCGAGGAACTCGTGCAACGCGGTCAGTGCGGAGGGGGCCGACGGGCCGAGCGCCGCGACCGCTTCGACGGCCGCGTTCATTCGGTCTGCGACCACGAGGCTGAACGCGCCCAGGGCGTTGACTGCATGCTGGCGGCTTGACCGTGTTCCCGACACCATCCTAGTTTATATGTATGAGTCACACACAGTCTGTGAAGGGGCCCGGAGGGTCGACGGCGGAGCTGTCGATGCTGAACATCGACAGCGCGGACCCAGCGAGGCTGGCGCGGTTCTACGCAGCCGCGCTCGGTTGGGAGGTCACCTACAGCGACGACAGCTACGGGATGGTCGAAGGCAACGGCATCAAGATCGGCTTCGGCAAGATCGAGGGATTCCGGCCTGTGCAGTGGCCCGACGAGGCTGGCGTCAAACGCTTCCACCTCGACCTGCAGGTCGACGACCTCGACGAGGCAGCAGAGAGGCTGTGTGGGATCGGAGCCAGCCAACCTGACTTTCAGCCGGGAACCGGGCGCTGGAGGGTGTTGCTCGATCCCGACGGTCGACCGTTCTGCCTGAGTCCCCGCCCCGCGGCCACACCGTAGCGCCGCGCCGTGTCCGATCTCGTGGAGCTGCTTGTCCAGGACGCCGAGGCGTGGCGCGCCTGGTTGGACAGTCATCACGTCGACCATCCGGGCGTTTGGCTGGTACTGCACAAGAAGGGCGGTCAGACGACGGCCCTGACCTACGCGCAAGCGCTCGACGAGGCGCTGTGCTTCGGCTGGATCGACGGACAAATCGCTCGACGTGACGACGACAGCTATCGCCAGCGCTTCACTCCCCGCCGACCGAACAGCTCCTGGTCTCTGCGGAACGTCGAACACGTCACCCGTCTCACCCAGGCCGGGCGGATGCGGCCGGCCGGGATCGCGGCCGTCGACGCGGCCAAGGCGCAAGGTCGGTGGCAAGCGGCCTACCACGGGCAGGCCGACATGCAGGTCCCGCCCGACCTCGTTCAGGCGCTGACGGCCAATCCCGCCGCAGCCGCGACGTTCGACCAGTTGGACGCAGCCAATCGCTACGCCATCGTCTACCGACTCAACGCCGTCAAGCGCCCGACCACCCGGGACCGCAAGCTGGCCGAGTACGTCGACATGCTCGCCCGCGGCGAATCCATCCATCCACGCAAGCCCCGGAAGGACCCTCGGTGACCGTTCCCGTCCGACAACGCGGACGGCACACCGCGACCGGGTGGTTGTGACGCCGTACGGACGGATCGCCTGTGGCACGGAGTGTCAGGGGTTGCCGGCCACCTGCGGCTTGCGGTAGATGGACACGTGGCCCTCCGATGAGCCGGTGAAGGCCCGGCGGTCGTAGTCCTCGTACCGCTCTTCTAAGACCAGCCCTGCCAGTTGGGCCATCAGGTCGAGCTCCGACGGCCAGCAGTACCGGATCCGCAGCGGGTAGAGCTCGGTGCCCTTGCGCGAGATGACGATGTGGTGACCCTCGATGACCTGGTGCAGGGGGTCGTGGCGCATGGCGTCCAGCACGACCTCGTCCATACTCAGGTTCTCGGTACTGACCGGTAAGGGAGAGACCGTGCGCGCCGAGTCGGGCACGAAGCCGTCGAGCACGAACCGGCCGCCCGGGTCGAGGCGCGCGGCCACGTTGCGCATGCAGCGGACCTGGTCCTCCTGGGTGAGCAGGGCGTAGAACGTGGCGAACGGGACATAGATGAGAGCGAACGAGCCGTCGACCGCGACGTCGGCGAAGTCACCCATGGTGACCTCGATCTGGTCGCCGCCGGGCTTGGCCCGTAGCTGGCGCACCATGGACTCGGAGACGTCGATGCCGCAGACCGTCACCCCGCGTGCGGCGAGGGGGATGGCGACCCTTCCGGTGCCGATGCCCAGCTCGAGCGCCCGGCCGCTGCCGGCGAAAGACGCCAGGAGCTCAACCGCGCTCGTCGGGTCGAGGCTCTCGTCGTACCACGAGTCGTAAATCCCCGAAATCCGATCGCCGTAAGCGGCGGCGTCATACCCCTCCACGGGCGCCATTGAACCACGGTGCGGGACACCTGCGGACCTGACGCACGTCGAACGGTGTGACCGAAGGGGCAGGCACCCGAGACAGGGCTGCCCTCCGCAACACCCCGGGGTGCTACGTGGTCAGCATCTCACGATGCGGCCGACGCCTCCTTGGCCTCGGCCTCGAGTGCCTTCTGGTCAGCCTTGAGCTGCTTCTCCTCGATCTTCTGTGCGCGCTTCATGGCGGCCTTGACCTTGGCCTCCATGTCAGACACGGCAACCACCACCAGACCGGCTTGTCCTTCATCGAGTGACTCGCCCAGTTCCTTGAGGTCACTCCGACTCATGCCGGCGGCGGCGTGGCCGGCGATCGACCCGAGCAACGCGCCGCCGCCCGTCGTGGCCAGCAGCAGCCCGCCACCGATTGCGGCCGCAGGGAAGAGCACGATCACCAGGCCGGTAGCGAGCCCGACGCCGCCGCCCAGGACGCCTCCGACACGCGTCGGCGTCTCGTGCTTTTTGACGATCTTGACCTTCCCCCTGTCATTGCGTTCGACGACGGCTGCGTCATAGGCGTCGATCAGGTTTGCCTTGGTGTGCAACTCCTTGATGACGTCGTAGTCGGCGATGGCGTCATCCACGTTGGCGTAGACGCCGGCATACACGAAGAGGGTGTCAACGGGCACTGTCACTCCTTCTCAAGCACAATTGGGTCGCACGACGCTAACACGCTCGTTTGTGACCGATCTTCGATCGGAGCGCCACAAGACCGTGCACCCCAAGGGGTGATCTCTACGCCGGCCCGCTTTGGAACGGCAGCTGCTCGCCGGTCTCGAGAAGGGTCTTCAGGCCACTCAGGATCTCGTTCCAACCGCCGCCTGCGCCTGTCGCCTCCGCCTCACCCCTGATGACCGACCCCCACATCGGTGCGCCGGTGACGTCGTGGGTCAGGGTCACCTTGGTGACGCCGCCCCGCACGGCCTCGATGTCGATGGTCAACCGGGTGAACGCCTCGGCGGCCAACTCGGGCGTCATCGTCATCCGCCAGGTTTGGACCAGCCGGTTCGGGGGGTCTGCCTCGAGCACCTCACCGTCGCTGATGACATCGGGGCAGTTGAGCGCCTTCATCCCCTCGTTGGCATAGGCGCGGAATTGGCCGCCGGCTCGCATGTCGTACTCCACCAGCGGGGCATACCCGTACTTCACCGTCCACTCCGGCTTGGTCATGGCCTCCCAGACGGCCTCAGGCGTTGCCTTGATGTAGACGCGATACATCAGGACGGTCTCGGTGTGCTGCGTCGTTGCGTTCATGCGGGTGCCTCCAATTCGGCCTTTAGCTCGACCAGCGCCGAGACATGCTTCTCCGTGTACTTGTCGATCCACCGGTTGTGGATCAAGCGAATCGGGACGGGATTGAGAAAGTGCAGCTTCTCCCGACCCGATCGGCGCGTGACGACGAGGCCCGCCTGTTCCAGCAGCCGCAAGTGCTTCATCACCCCAAAGCGCGTCATCTCCACCTCGGCCTCGAGTTCGGTCAGCGTGCGACCTTCACGCTCGAAGAGGAGGTCGAGAAGAAAACGTCGCGTGGGGTCTGCCAGCGCCTTGAACACGTGGTCGTCGTCCACCCGGTCAAAATATGTGACGATTTAGTCACATGTCAAGCTGGCCAGCGAGGGCAGCTCCTCCATGGCACCGTTGGCGCTCCGAACAGGGTTCTCAATCCTTGGTTGCATGGGCCTCCCTCCCTGAGTGTCAAGTACCTCGACACGTGGGAGGGCCAGACTGTGACAGCCGACCCATTGCTCTCGATACCCCCTCGGCTCTGCCAACACACCCGGGGAAACGTCCCGGAAGGATCGTCGAACGGGCGGTGTCCGGTGAAGTTGCTATTGGTGCGGCGCGGCGGTCACCGCCTGTTACGACGCCGGCCGTATTCACCACGAGAGCGCCAGATCGTCCTCCACCGCCCGAAGCCCCTGGCCCACGAGAAGAAACAAAGGCCCGCAGCAACGACGACAGCCAGCACGGTTACGACCTGTACCTTCACAGGATTACCGAACCGGGAAAGCCGAATGGCCTCATGAGTCGTCGCTTGGTGCATCGACGGGAGCTGACGTTTCGGAAGGATTGCCGATCAGGCGCGTCAGGGAGGCAAAGAGCCCCGTGTCCCATTCGCCGACGAGCTCCCAGGACCTACCGATCCCAATGAGGAGCGATGCGATGAGCACGTACCCAATGGCTCCCAATATTCCATTTCGGTGGGAGTTGATGATGAGCTGGACGCCAAAGACGATCTGAAGTCCGAACACGACGAGCAGGCCCACGGCGAGGATCAGTTGCGGGCGCCGATGCTGTTGCTCCGTGGGAAGAGACAGAGTGGTTCTCATACCAGCGGCAACAAAGAGAATGCCGGTGACGCCAATGATGGCCGAGGGATAGCCGACGTTGGATCCCGGTACCAGCCCGAACATTGACACGGAAAACGCATTCGTGAACGCGAGGAGCGCTGCTGCGGCTCTGAACTCCCGAATGACTTGTGGATGAACTTGCGAGCGGCCCTTGGACACGGACATGGCAACGAACAGAAGGCCAATGAGGGTTGCCGAAGCGGTGGCGATGACGACGAAGAGATCGTTGTAGCTGCTGACCACCATGGCGTTCACTCTACAGAGTGCGATCTGCGGGAAGCCTGGCGACTGCCGGCCGCGGTTGGTTCTCGGGGCGTCCCCGAGGGGGAGCAGTAGGGTCCAGTTCGCGTTCGACCTATGCACCCCGTACCGAGCCCGTTCGTTGCCTCCTGGCCACCTGGTCAGCGACTCGCTGACTTCACCCGCACGCGATCGTTTGGTCCTCTCGGGCACCGGGGCGAAACGCTCCGGACCACCGACGTCGCCAGAATTGCGGTGATCGGACAATGACGCTGCGCGTCCTTGTGGCGGAACGCATCCTCACCATGGATCCGACGCGCCCGGAAGCCGAGGTCGTCGTCGTCGACGGAGATCGGATCGTTGATGTCGGCGAGCGAGGCTTGGTGGGCCGCTACCCCCAGGCGAGCCTCGTGGATCTTGGTGACACGACCGTGGTCCCGGGGTTCATCGACGCCCACTACCACCTTTGCCTTGACGCCCTCCACCCCCGCTGGGCCGACCTGCGGCACGTCAACGACAGCCCGGGATTGGCCGATGCCGTGATGGCGCAGGCGGCCGCTGAACCCGAGGCCGACTGGGTTCGCGGCGTGGGGTGGAGCGATCTCGAGCACGACTACCAACCGACCTGTCGGGACCTCGACGCGATGAACCTCGACCGCCCGGCCATCGCAGTGCACTACAGCTACCACCAGTGCATCGTGTCCTCCGCCGGCCTCGACGCCCTGGGCATCTCGGCCAGCACTCCAGATCCGCCCGGTGGCAGCATCGGCCGGTTCGCCGACGGCTCGCCCAACGGCCTGTTGGTGGAGCGAGCTTTCAGCGAGGCCCAGAGGCGATCGATGGCCTCGTACCTCGATCCAGATCGCTGGGCCGACCTCATCGTGACGGCGGCGCAACGTCTGGTGGCCGAGGGAATCACCTGCGTCCATGACGCGGCCTGCCCACCGTCGGCTGAAGCCGTCTACGGGGCCCTGGTGCGCGACAAGAGGCTTCCCCTGGGTGTGGTGGTGATGCCGCACCCCGCGGCCCTGCTGGCCCCCCTCGATGCATCGCGCCTCGAGGGGGCTGTCACGGGGGAGGGGGACGATCGGCTGGCCGTCGGCCCCATCAAGCTGTTCGCCGACGGGGGTGTGCTGCCGGCCATCACAGGGACCTGGCACGGCCGGGAGCTGAGTATGGGTCTCGTCTTCGAAGGACTGGTGGACCAGGTGCGCACCGTGGTCGAACGGGGGTTCCGTGTCGCGGTGCACGCCATTGGCAACGCCGGTGTGGCCGCGGCCCTCGACGCCTTCGAGGCTGCGGGACGGGAGCAGCCCGGCGCCGACCACCGCTTCCGTATCGAGCATGCATCGCTGCTCCAGGGGCCCCAGATCAACCGCATGGCCGGTCTCGGCGTTGTCGGCGTCGTCCAGCCCGGCTTCCTCCACCACATGGGCGGCGCGGTCGAAGGCTTCGCGCCCGACGACATGACGTGGATGGCGTTCGGCAGCCTGCAGTCGGCCGGGGTCGTACTGGCCGCCTCGTCCGACGCCCCTTGTGCCTTTTCCGCGCCCCTTCTGACCTCGGCGCGGGGAACCACCCGGCTCACCTCCAAGGGAACGGTGCTCGACTCCGAGCAGTCGCTGCCGTATGAGTCGTGGCTGCGGGCCTATACCGCAGGGGCCGCCTTTGCCGGTGGCCAGGAAGAGGTGCGGGGCCGCATCGCCCGTGGGCTCGTGGCCGACCTGGTCGTTCTTGAGGGACCGCTCGACGCTTCCCGCCCGCCGACGGTCGTTGAGACTTGGGCCGCAGGGAAGCAGGTCTATGTGGCGTCGCCCCAGGGCGTTAGCCTCCCGACGGACCAGGGGGAGGCGACATGACCGAGACCATCACCACGTGGCAGGGCCAGCGAGTGCTGGTGACCGGAGCCTCGTCCGGGATCGGAGCTGCCATCGCCCGTGACCTCGCCGGCCAGGGAGCCACCGTCGGCTTGGTGGCCCGACGAGAAGGGCTGTTGGAACGTGTGTTGGCCGACTGCCGAGCGCAGGCTCCGGACTCGGTGGCCCTGCCCTTCGACCTGACCGACCTTGACGGGCTCGGATCCTTGGTCCAACGTGCCGAGAAGGAGTTGAGCGGGATCGACGTTCTCGTCAACAACGCCGGAGTGACCTACGCAGGGACAGCTGCCTCGGCACCACTGAGCGACCTTGAAGCACAGCTTCGAATCAACTACCTGTCCCCGGTGCGCCTCACCCAGCTGGTCCTACCGGCCATGAGGGACCGTGGATCGGGTCGGGTGGTCGTGGTTTCGTCGATGGCGGCCCCCACCTCGCCACCCGGCGAGGCACCGTATGCTGCGGCCAAATCCGCACTAAGCACGTACATCGAGGCCCTTGCCGGCGAGTTGTGGGGAGGACCGGTCAGCTTCCACTTGGTGTACCCGGCTCTGATCGACTTGGCCGACGGAGTAGACGGGGACGACGAGTTGGCTCGGACCTCCGACGGCGCAACCCTCATCCCCGCGCCAGTGGCGGCACGGGCCATCCGGGGCCAGCTCGAGCGCGGCGACTTGGAGCTGTACATCCCCGAGACCATGCGTGCCTTCGTTGCCGGACGCAGCCGCGACGTCGCCGGTGCCGTCGAGTTCATGGCCACGCTCTACCGGGAGGGGCGTCTCCATTGACGGTGCGACGCTTGGTGGCTGAGGACCGTTCCCGGGCCGTGGTGGCCCTGGCCCGAGCATTCCAGGACGACCCCGTCATGACGTTCTTGGTCCCGGATCCGATTAGCCAGGCCCGCGCGCTGTTGACGTTTATGGCCGCGCCGGTCATCGACGCCGAAAGGTTCCAAGAGGTCTGGACGGCGTCAGTTGGCGATTCGGTCGTGGGGGCTGCTGTCTGGTTGCCGCCGGGCGCGTACCCCCGGGGTACCCGACGAGAGACGTCGAGCGTCCTGCGCGAGATGCGGTCCATGCACCGCATCGGATCCCGAATTCCCGCCAGCCTCCGCCTCTACGGAAAGATCGACCGGGTTCACAAGCGCATGACTTTGCCCCACTGGTATTTGGTCCTTCTCGGTTGCGACCCGGCCTGGCAGGGGCAGGGTCACGGCTCGGCCCTCCTTGGGCCCGTCCTCCAACGCGCAGACGAAGACGGAGTCCCGGCGTACCTCGAGACGCAGAAAGAGGACAACCTGCCCTGGTATCGGAGGCACGGCTTTGAGGTCGTGCAGGAAATCTCGGCCCGGGGATGCCCGAAAATGTGGGCCATGCGACGAGATCCCCGTGATCCGGAGCAACTACCGCCGTGACCTGACGAAGGCAGTCGTCGGCGGCAACCAGGAGATGACTGCCGTCGAATTTCATATCGGGACTGCAGTGAGAGGACCCGCCGGGCTGCGGGCCTCTCGGCGGCGTCAGCGGTCAGGCGTCACCATGTAGGGCTCCAGGTCAATGCCTGGATAGCGCGCCGCCACGCCTTCGAGCGTGGACCGATTCCAATACGGATCACCCGGTCGGGGCCAGCCGAACAAGTCGCGCTGACGCACGGTGCACTGCGGGATGAACTTTGCCCAGCGCTCCGGTGACTGCTTCGGCCACGCCATCTTGCCGCCCCACGTCGTTCCCCGGACCTGAAAGTCGGCGAGCAGCGAGAAGCGCGCCCGGCCCGGCGTGCCGAAATCTGATCCCCGATGCAGGATGTCGGTTCGGTACATCAGCAGTGACCCCGCCGGCCCGACGCAGCGCACCTCGCGTTCGGCCAGCGAGCCGAAGGGCAGGTAGAGCGGCGTGAAGGGGACGTCCTTCCCGTCGTCGTAGGGGACGATCACGGTCGGCCCGTCGACCTCCGTGACGTCCGTCAGGTAGATGAACGTCGTGATCTGCTGATAACGAGCTTCGGGTCGTGGCACGACGAGGCTGTGGCTGCCGTAGTCGCGGTGCAGGGGCTGGTCGTAGTTGACGGCCCCGGCGTACTTGCCCCACAGCTCGACCTTGTAGAGGTGCAATTCGGCCGTCTGGAGGTAGCGCTCGGCCGCATCGATGAGGTCGGGGTGCACGGCCAAACCGTTCAGGTCCCAGGAGCGGTAGGGGAACTCGAGGACGCCGGCGAATTGGCTGGCGGCCAAATGGCCGTGCGCTCCCGGGTCTGCGAAGTAGTCATCGGGTCGCGGGAAATGCAACCAGAGCGCTTCTTGGGCGGCAGCGAGCTCGGTGGCGCTGAGGAAACCCTCCATGAGGGAGTAGCCACCCACCCGTAGCTCCTCGAGGGTGGCGTCGGAAACCCTCATCGAGCGCACCTTACGCCTGGCGGCTTCCGAGCGAGCGGGCTCTGGAAGCAGAGTGGCAGCCGGCCCGCTCGGCGCTTCCACGTCGAAACCGGCCCTCCACCCGGAATCTATTTTGGTGGGAAGGCCGCGGGAAGGAGCCGCATGAGGCGGCCGAACTGCGGCGTGAACCGTCCCTCTCCCCATCGCACGTCTGGTTCGTTGGCGATCGCTTGGCTGAGTACCCCGACGATGAGGGCGGACACGAGGAATATGGCGTCTTCCGCCTTCGCATCCGGGCCCAGTTCCCCACGGTCGACGGCGTCCGCCAACGCGGCGCGCTGAATATCGACCATCTCCTTGCTCACGGCGAAGGCCTCCTCAGAGGGCTCGAAGCTCGGCACGGGCCGCCAGAACAGCAGCTCGGCAATGGCCCGGTGGTCTAGTGCCCAATGTCCGGACGCCTCCAGGCCGGCAATCAGCGCTTCGAGTCCCGGCTGCCCTTGCGCCATCCCTTGCTTGAGAACGGCGAGGTGCTCCCTGGCGCCTTTGAGATAGAGGGCGTCGTAGACCGCCATCAGGGACGGGAAGTACTTGTACAAAGAAGGGGGCTGGACCCCCAGTCGTCGCGCCACCTCGGCCAGGCTGAGGCCATTGACGCCCTCTTCGGTCATGACGGCGGTGGCGATGTCCAGGATCTCGTCGATCGTCTCCTGGCGCCGCCGGGCACGGCGGTCCAAGCTCCGTGAGGGCACAGGCCCTGGGTGCGTCGATGGATCGATCACTCCATTGAGCATAGCAAACTCTCGGGTTGACAGCTAGAGCTAATACCATTAGCCTAACTTGATGAAAGTCGACGGGGCACAAGGAGGGATCTCGATGGCAAAGGGAAGGTGGTGGCTGACCGAGGACAGCCGCTGCGTCACAATCGAGGCGTCGCCGGAGCGGATCTATGCCCTGGTCAGCGATCTGCCGCGGATGGGCGAGTGGAGCCCGGAGTGCCGGCGGGTCGAGTGGATGGAGGGCTCGAGCCAGCCAGTGGAGGGTGCCAGCTTCATCGGTCACAACCAGGGTGGTCCCAAGGGACTCATGAAGTGGTCCCGCCGCGGACGCGTGCTCCGGGCGAAGTCCGGATCTGAGTTCGCCTTCGTGACCGAGGAAGGGGGCAAGGATTCGACTGAGTGGTGCTACCTGCTCGAGCCCGTCGAGGGGGGAACCCGGGTGACCGAGTCCTACATGGTCCACTCGATCCCGGCCTGGGCCCGCATCTTGGACGTACCCACCAACCGCCACCGCGAATTGAACGAGGCGATGGCGCACACCCTCGACCAACTGAAAAAGGCCGCGGAGTCGACCGTCGCCGAAGGAGAGGTCCGATGATCAGCTCGTACACGCCTGCGCCTGGCATCGACGTCTTGACTGCGGCTTTCCCGATTCCGGGCTTCGGCCAGATCCCGGTCAATGCCTTCGTCCTCCACGGCGAAGAGCCCGTCCTGGTTGACACCGGGGCGGTCGTAATGCACGAGGAGTTCTGGCAGGCGCTCGGGTCGGTCATCGATCCACAGGACCTTCGCTGGATCTGGCTCTCCCACACCGACGCCGACCACATCGGTACGCTCCACCGTCTCCTCGACGAGAACCCGGCAATTCGGGTGATCACGACTTTCCTGGGCGTGGGCATCCTCTCCACGTCGGCGCCGCTCCCGATGGACCGTGTCTACCTGCTCAATCCCGGGCAGAGCCTCTCGCTCCCCGATCGCACCTTGAGCGCTCTCCGGCCCCCGGTGTTCGACAACCCTTCGACGACGGGCTTCGTCGACGATAAGACGGGCGTCCTCTTCAGCTCGGACTGCTTCGGGGCGCTTTTGCAGGAGATTCCCCAAGACGCCGGCGAGCTGTCGACGGAAGCCCTGCGCCAAGGCCAAATCACGTGGGCGACGATCGACTCACCCTGGGCGCACAAGGTTGATCGTGCCTCCTTTGGCAAGGAGCTGGACGTCGTGCGGTCTATGGATCCGACGATGGTGCTCAGCAGCCATCTTCCCGCTGCTCCCGGGCGAATGCTCTCCCAGCTGGTGGACTCGCTCGAGGCCCTCCCGGACGCGCCACCTTTCGTCGGGCCGGACCAGGCCGCCCTCGAGCAGATGTTGGCCGAGATGACGGGCGCTGCCCACTTGCCAGCCGCAATTTAGATTGGGTGGATGGCCGACGGCCCGAGGGAAGCCGGGAAGAGCAGAACGAGCCGCAGCGAGATTGAGGCGGCCTTCGCGCGGTACCAGGCAGTGGCGGCCGACGCCGGCCGTAGCGGCGATTGGAACCCGTGGGCCGACCTCTTCACCGAGGATGCGACCTACATCGAGCACCTGTACGGGACGATGCAGGGCCGGGAGGCCATCCGTTCGTGGATCACCGAAACGATGTCAACGTTTCCGGGCAGCGACATGCCGGAGTTCCCCATCGGCTGGTGGGTGATCGACGAAGAGAAGGGCTGGGTCATCTGTCAGGTCTGGAACCGTATGGCCGACCCCGGTGACGGAAGTGTCCATCAGGCTTACAACCTCACGGTGCTCCACTATGCGGGCGACGGGCGCTGGTCCTACGAAGAGGACATCTACAACCCCGCTCATTTCGTCTCGATGATCGAGGGATGGCAGCGGCGCAAAGCCGAGCACGGGGGACCATGACGAGGTATTTGTTCGCCGCCTGACGGACCCTGAAGCCCTCACGCAGGTGGGCCCGATCATCAAGTGGCCACGGAAGTCACAAGGGAGGTCCGGTGTCAGAGTAGGGTTCCGCCCCAGCACCCGCACACCGAAAGGACTCACATGAACCGCCGTGAACTCATTCGCGCCGTCGCCGCCCAGACCGATCAGGACGTCAAGGAAGTCGAGGCATTCCTTAACGGTCTGACCGATGTCGTGACCGCGGTGGTCGCTAAGGGGGAGCCCGTCGCCATCCAGGGTTTCGTCAAGTTCACCAAGATCAACCGAGCCGCCCGCATCGGACGCAACCCGCAAACGGGCGAGCCGGTCAAGATAAAGGCCAAGACGGTGGCGAAAGCCACGGCGATGAAGGCGTTTCGTGACACGGTGATGGCGCCATCCTCGGCACCCCGGCTCGCCCGAGGCGTCTGGCCGACGTCCCCGGACCTCTTGGCCAAGCAGGCTGTGGCACGCAAGGAGGCGGCCAAGCCGGCCCCGGCGAAAGCTCCGGCCCGTGCAGCGGTAAAGAAGGCGCCGGCCAAGAAGGCGCCGGCCAAGAAGGCGCCGGCCAAGAAGGCTCCGGCCCGCAAGGCCGCGGCGAAGAAGGCTCCGGCTCGGAGAGCCACTTCCCGTCGTTGAAGGGTCGGCCTCACTAACACTGGATAGTTGAGGGGAACGCCTGACCCGAGGTCGAACTGCTCGAGCTCATAGCTCGCGGATCACGAAGCCAGCTTCATCGCTGGGTTCCTCGGGGAGTCAGCGGCACATTGCTGCTTGGTGCGCTCCAACGTGGAGCTGCGCCCTAATGACCAAGGTCAAGGGGCTACGGTCGCGGAGCTACCAGATGAGCAGAGAGAGCGCGTCAGGGCCCAAATCGGTTTGACCCTTTTCGATTGGCGGGGAAGGGTTGCTC
>Ga0265327_10001152_pt1 | contig 36013 bp, 36 predicted proteins | sample 41621metaG_FD_202089 | JGI IMG/M metagenome (GOLD analysis project Ga0265327, IMG submission 202089) | Rhizosphere microbial communities from Carex aquatilis grown in University of Washington, Seatle, WA, United States - 4-16-21 metaG | ecosystem: Host-associated > Plants > Roots > Rhizosphere...
TTATTGTTTTGCTTCATTCGTTGGCGCGGAGGATACAGCATTCTCAGGTTTTGAAACAGGATTTAACGAGACGGCATTAGCATTGCCCTGATACTTTTGCTTATTTAATTTGTCTTCGTATTCCTGAATGATGGTTTCGAATTCGACATTTTTAATCTGCAAAAAAGGCTCCGATTCGATTAAGGTATCGACAATGCCCTTGTTTTGACAGCCATGATAACCGTCGATAATCTCCTTAGCTCCCTCATACATCTTAACGTTTTTGCTTTCGCACATTTTCAATTCGGAAACGGTAAATTGCTGCTTATTTTGCAGGTTCGCATGCTCGGCCGCCAAGTCGTTTTTAGCTTTGTTCAACGCATTATATTTCTCAATGACTTCACGCAGCTTGTCGGTGGTATTATCCAGACGGCCGCGAATCTCATCGCTACTGGCTTTTTGCGCACTCAGTTCGGAGTTTAAGCGTTCTTCCAATACCGCCGCTGCTTCTTTTCCTTGCGTCACTTCGCCTTTCAGCGTTTCCAGTTCCGCGGCAATTTTGGCGTTTTCGGTTTTAAGACGGTCGCGTTCGGCGGTGATTTCATTGACCATCGTTTGCAATTTATTAACGATTTTAGCATTACCGCCGTTATCTCTCGGCGCTGCCGGAGCCACATTCGCTACGGCCGCGCAGATCATCAGCGCAAAAAAAACCGATGGCTTCATGAACCTGTTGTTGGTAACCATTAGAATCTCGTATTTACGTCTAATTGCAGAACATCGTTGCTGTATCGAGGACCGGTAACCACATCCGTACTTAACCAGCGGCCGGTTGCCCAAACATTTTTCATCAAACCGTAGTTCGCGCCGATGACCCAGCCCTTAGCATTGGTTCCGCCCAAATGGAAATCGGAATCCGTATAAGCAGCCAGCACCGCATCGCGCTCAACACGTTTGTAGGCGGTAAAAACACCCCATTGTCCGGCATGATCTATTTTCGGCCAGCCGAAATCGACTCTGACTTGCCAAGCGTTGGTTTGATCCGAAACCGGCGTTTGCGCTAATTGCGTAACCGATTTGGCGTTAAAACCTACGTTTTTCGCAAAATCCCCGCTGACCGTGACATGATGCGGAGCAAACCTAGCTATATCGTAAGTAAGCGAGGCATTGACGATCTTAAAGTCCGATGCCAATCCGTATAACTGAGGAAAGACATTGGCGCTGTCGTAACAAATAATCGCCGGCGTATTGCCGAACGGCATCCAAGAAGGCGCCGATAGCGTATTTTTCGGGCTATTGGTGTTACAGGTCGGCGGTGTATTTTGATTAGGTTTAGCCTTGATATTTTGATAATCGTAATAAGCCACTGCTGATTTCAAAGCGTCCTGATTTTGAAAGCCCCAATCGACGCCAACTTGGCCTGCGAACAACCATTGATCGGTTGAGGCAAAAGCCGATTCCGCCCGTGACGAATTACCCTGAGGAAAAGCACCGACCGTCGCGAACACCGACCGGGCATCGTCACTTTTATCATGAATCCCTTCCGAACTGCCTAAACGATGTCTGGCTGTCGCGGCAAAACCTTCGAAAGATAAATCGGTATCCCATACCAACTCGCTGCCGCCGGTAAATTCGGCGCCGCCGGTATAAAACGGGTTGGCAATACGGCCACCGGCCAACGTTAACCATTTATAGCCGTCGTTATTGATCGCATCGTATTTAAGGTAAGCACGATCCAAATTGAATTGATACTGGCTACCGTTATTGGCCAAGGTCTGATTAGTAGAAACCGGATCGGGTGTATTGCCTGTTGCCAATCGCACACCGGCTTTCAGGCCATCGGTAATTTTAGCGTCCACCGCTAAACGCAAGCGCTCGCGAAAACGCTGTCTATCATGGGTGGTGTTTAAAAAGCCGTTGATGCCGGCAGCGGTGGTGCCGCCCTGACTATTGATATTCTGAAAATTTGCATAAGCAAACTCTGCATTGTCACCCCCCATAAAATCATTCTGCGAACGCAATCTCAAATCGCCGGATAATTTAAAACGATTGATCCATTCCGGCAACGCGTCGGGTACGCCCCATTTTTGGTTTTTAGCTTCCTGCATCACATCATGCACCACATCCGCGCGCAATTCCGTGCGCACTTGCCGGCGAATGTCGTCTTTAACGAACTCGGGCACATAAGGCACTCGGACTTCACCCGGTTCCGGCGCATCGGCCGGCTTTTCGGCCGATTTTTGCGCGACTTGCTGCGCCGCCTGAGTTTCGGCATCCGCTTCCGCTTTTTTGATCATATCGTTAGCGACTTTGTCCGTTAAAATGCCTTGTTTAACCAACTCCTTAATTAAATTAGTGGTGGTATTACGCAACTTCAGCAACTCTTCTTTTTCTCCTGCCTGAGCCGCACCGACCAAACCGCAAAGCGCCAAAGCTATCAGCTGCTTTTTATTATCCATTTTGCTACCTGTTAATGTGTTTAGATTCTTGATGTAATTTTCAGCTTGATCGGTAATTCCATCCCTGGCGGGAGCGGTTCGTTCACCTTTCTGTATTTGCTCAGTAATCGATTCAGTAATTCGTCGATTTCGGCGTCGTTACTGCCTCTTGCCAGTTCAAATCGTTTGACTGAGCCGTCAAGCTCAACCCACACCTTAACCACAGCGGTATAGCCTTTACGGCGTAACTCTTCTCTTTCGGAAAGAATATCCAGAATGTCGTTTTTGATAATGCCGCCGTACCAAGCATAAGGATCGCCGCCACCGCCGCCCAGCAAACCTTTTCCGCCTTTATGCGCGGCCAAACCGAAACCGTCGGAGCCGGCCGAACCTTCCGCATCCAAGCCCAAATCGCCCGGCGGCGGCTCTTCGGCAACATCCGGTATTTCTTCCGGCTCTTGCTCGACCTTTTCCTGGAGTTTTTCGGGTTCAGGCTCGGGCGGTTTTTCAACCTTCGGCGGAGGCGGCGGAGGCGGCGGTGGTTTCATTAAAGAAATTGCCTGAATTTTCTTTTCTTTCTTGGCCGGCTTGTCTTCCATGCCGCCGATCATATGAATGATAACGCCAATTGCCACTAGCAATATAACTCCGCCGATGATCATCGGCAGATAAGCGCGAAAATGTTTTTTATGTGTCGTCATTACAGGAAACTCTTATTTGACCAAGTTTTGCGTCACCAAGCCAATCTGGGTAATATCGAGTTCGCCTAACAAGGCCAACACATTCACGATATTGACATACTGAACCGCCGCGTCGCCCTTGATAACGACAGGCAATGCCGGGTTTACCGCTTTGTATTGTTGCAAGGTGGATTTCAGCTGATCCATAGTGACCGGATAGGTATCCAGGAAAATGGTACCGTCAGCCGTGATGGTAATGGCTTTGGTTTGCGGCTTGGCAAGACTCGGCGAATCGCTGGCTTTAGGCAGGTTAACGGTGATGCCCTGAACCGACGCCGTGGTCATCAGAATGAATACAACCAATAACACATAGGCCAAATCCAGCATCGGCGTAACGTTAATTTCGTCATACGCCGCATTATCTTCTTGTACTTTCATGGTTTGAGTCGCTCTTTGATATAACTCGAGTGGAGACAGTTACGATTTGCGCTTTTTAGAAAAGCCTGTTCAAGTAGAACCGATAAGAATATCCGCCGTAGGGCGTGCCTTAGCTATAAGGCACGCCCCTATAGTGCAGATGGTCAATCAGGTATGCTCTTCAGCCAGTTTGGCTACAAACTCATCGACAAATACATGCATATCCGCTGAAACGACTTTGATGCGGCTGCCTAAATAGTTGTATCCGAACAAGGCGGGAATCGCCACGGTAAGACCCGCCACCGTGGCCGCTAAAGCGGCGGCAATACCGGGTGCAATCGAGTTAACATTAACTTCGCCGCTTACCGCAATGGCGGCAAAGGTAATCATAACCCCGACCACGGTACCCAATAACCCCAGGAAAGGCCCCCCACTGATCGCAATAGTCAACAACACCATTTGCGAATTCAGTTTTTGCAATTCCCTGACCAACACCGCATCCATAGAGGCTTTAACGGCGGCCATAGCGCCTGCCGACAAGGCTCTCGGCACATCGGAACCGGCGCTTTTGCTTAGCCGTTTATTCATCTCCTGAACCCCGACATGATAAATCCGGTAAATGGACGATCCCGCGAAACTACCGGCTTCCGACGTTAACGAAAACAACAACGGCGAGTCATCGAATTCCTCATCGGCTTCATTTTGCTCGCTATTCAGTTTCGAAATATCCTCTACGCCAAGCTTGCTGAACGCCTGCTCAAATTTTTTGTTTTCTCCGACGATTTTACTGATGACTATCGCCTTGGCGATCATCACCATAAAACTGATAACAAACATAACGCCGAGTATGCCGATGATCACCCAGCCGTCTACCGTTACATTATTCAGCGTCGATACAATGTAAGACTCGCCCTCTTCCGCATCCGGCGTAGCGTCTTCGCCATACGTTAAGGCCGCGGAATTGGCCCCTTGCATCAAGACGTCGAATTTTATTGAGTTGGCGTCACGGGCTGTTTTAAATACCGCGAATTGATCTATCAAGCCGGAAAAACCTCGGGCTCCTGTAGCGTCGGCGCCAATCGTCATATCGCCGCTTAACTCCGCCAATGCAACCGGAAAGCTACCGGCAATAGTGCCGTCAATGTAGATAACAAAATTATCGGCGGTAGCAACCAACGCAAGATGATGCCAAGCGTCCGCGGCGACCGTAAACTGAGCTGAAAACTCCTGTTTAACGCCCGCTGCATTAGTAATTTCGAGATAAGGCGTTTGTTCTCTTATCGCCAGCGTTACCGTGCTGGCAGTTCCGGTTCTTTGAAACAGCACGGTGTTTTGTTGGTGGGCTTGATCGCATTTCAACCATGTTGTCACCGTCCAACCCGTTGCCGGCGACATTTGCAAAGCGGGCGTCGCCGCTACGCGAACAATTTGACTGCCTTGAAAAGCCGCCGCGCCGCCGATCAAACCATTTTCCATAGTGCTGGCCGTGACTTCGGACGGGTTAACGGCATTGGCCGTTAAATCCCTAACCCCGGTGGAGTCGAATTGATAGCTAAGAATCTGGCTGACGTCATAAGCCCCCGCTGCATCCTGCGCATCGACAGCCGTGGCATTGCCGTAATATAACCAAATACCGGGCTCGGCGGATTTAGCAATATCCTTAGGCAACTTAACCCAGATCAAAGCCATTTCATTAACCGGGTCGAGTTTTTCAATATAAAATTTCAACGGCGTTTTTTCATCGTCCGCCAGCACCCGAATATCTTTGCCTTTCTCGGCGAGATCGGCAAAAAAAGTAAAATTACCGGTATGCAAACGCACTAACGCAAATGCATCGCCTGGGATACTGACGCCGTCTTGTTGAAGCTTTTTCGCATCAAGACTTATTTTTTTCTTATATCCCCAGTCGTCGTTCCACCATGCCGATGCCACCGAAGGGATCAGGGTTAAAAGAATCAATAAAAGACCGAACCGTTTCATTTTTTTCCTCGCTTATATTAGTGCGAGGATTATTGCAAAGATTCATTACAGAATTATGACGCCGGATAATAAGCTTGGCTTAAGTTGTCCGCCGGGTTCGGTCGGAGAAAAAGCGATATCCGGAACCGAAGCTAACAGTCCTGTTCATCCCACGGCCGCGTTAAAATACAGTCAACAATGACCTAACCTGTCGTCGCGACCTGTTATTGTGCGGCTATTACTTGGCAATACAACCGATACCGGCATACGATTTTAATCATTAACCGCAAAAGAGACAGGCGCCATGCCCAACATATCCCGGCAATAAGCTCAAAATAAACGCCCCGGATTAATCAATTCAGTTGAACAAGACGAATACTATTAGATAAAAATCAATTACTTGTAACTATGAGCGAAGATTCTGACAATCCGTTACCCGATAGTTATTGGCTAGGCGATGATGAAAGTGCTTCTTGATTCTTATGCCTTTATTTGGCCCGAAAACATCCACATACAATCAAAACCGCAAGGAAAATCCGATGGCCCTCAATTATGCAACCCACAAAATACGCACGGAAGACTATACCTCACCCGGTCAAGAATTGAGCTTTTTCAAAAAGCTGAAAGCGTAACGTTAGCAACGTATCAAGAGCAGACTTATGTTTTGTATGAGTGTTGTTCAGGCAATTTACAATAGCCATCTTGAACGGTTCTTCTTTTTTTGACGAAGCGCCACAATCGCTCAATCAAGTTAAGGTTGGGCGAGTAGGTTGGCAGGAAACAGAGTTCGATTTGCAAACGCGCTGCCGTCGTTATTACCAACCGGCATTTTTGGTAACGCGCATTATCGAGGAACAAAGTAATCGGTACACCTAAAGGTAACGCCCCCAGTTTGTGCAATAATTCACAAACTTCTTTCGAGGTGATATAGGTGTCATTGGTGACGGAAATGAGTTCATGTGTGATAACCGTCCTGACAAAACAAAGCCAAAATATAACAGTTTGCCAGTTATCAATCAGCATTAAACCATGCGTTGACCTACAGGGCTAACCTTCAAGTACAATCAGGCTTAACAGGTATCCACACCAGTATTTCTCTCTATGGAGGTCAAGGCAAGTGAAGCAAACGGCTAACATTGCGCTCAACCGGAACGCGGCCATTTGGCACTTTATTGTTTTTCAAGCTTTCGTCGTGGGCCGCGCCCGGTTAGCTCTACGTTAGCCGTCATGAGCACTCGCGAGGAGATGGTGGAATCGCTTAAAGCAACGGTTGTTCCGGTGCTGAGAAGCCTCGGCTTCAAAGGAACCTTTCCGCACTTTTACAGGGAACAACTCGGACACATTGACCTCGCGTGCTTTCAATTCAGCATGTCTGGAGGTAAGTTTGTTGTCGAGTTGTCGTACGCGACACCTGATCGCTCCAATGTTTACATCAACAGCGATATGGCAGCCTCAAAACTTCGCATTTCACAAACTACAAATCGCTGGCGCCTTGGTGATACTGGCGAGCATGGGGACCATTGGTTTATTTTTGGTCCTGCTAGGGCTGGAGCCGCCATCACAGTTGAGCAGCTATCTTCCAAGGTTGCAGCACTACTTGAGAGTGAAGGCGTGGCATGGTGGAGTTCGAAACGCAATGCCGGCTAACGAATAAGGTTAGATTGTGTGAGCGATAGCGAACCACAATCTGAACCGGTTGTTGGACAAGCCCGGAGGTAGTCGGAAGGCCGACTTTTATATAAGAAAATATCTTTTCGGATTTTGTCGGTTGCGGCTAATAATCTATAGCAGCAACAGTCAAGAACAAGCCGAACGCGTTGTTTTGGCAACGCCTTCAGCAAGTGGTGATGATTTAAGGTGAATAACCGCCTTTTTAAGCCAAGCCCGGAGCGCATTGCTGCGCCCCATTTCGGAGCCCAATCGTACTTGGTATTTTGATGATTGAAATGAATTGTCCGTTGGAATGCTTTAAAAACACCACGATCTGTTGGTGTTTATAAATGGGGCGCGATGCGCCCTACATAACGTCATGGGATTTTCTCGATAGGCATGACCAGAATAAGTGGGTCGCTGGGGAGAGCTACAAATCCATAGCGGGCATAAAATCCAGCCAATTTTGTATCCTTGGCATCGACAAATAAAAAGCCGCCGCCAATTAGCCTGGATGCGGTTTTAACTCGCTTCATCGCGTCAAGCAGTAAACGCTCGCCATGGCCTTTCCTTTGCTCCTTAATTGAGACAGCCAAACGGGCGAGAGTCATTGTCGGCACATTTAATGGAAGCGTTTTTTTCATGTCTTGCGGCAAAGCCTCAGTCATCGTTAAGCCTCGGATCGCAAGGGCATAGTAACCCAAAATGGTTGCAGGAGATTCGTCCTGTGCCAGCACAAAGGTACGGGATATATTTTTTTTCTGATGCTGCCGCGAAGTATTTTGCAGCCAAGCATTAAGAACCGTGCTGCCACAATTAAAACTTTTCAAGTCATGTGATTGATCCAGGCTGAGTATTGAGAATGCCACTTTCTACCTCGTTTTTATAACGCTCGGATGCCTTTGCCAATACACTATTGGGGGGTGACGGCTGCTGGAGCATTGTGAATAACATGGCCGCGTCTTTACGGGTCAAGCTGATTGACGTTTCTCGTTCAATAAGCTGCTCGGCCCTTTCAAGCGCTGTTTGAACCACAAATTGATTCAGCGTAGCGCCCGTTAAATCCGCCGCCTCTTGGAGTTTCTCTTGTATGGATAGGGAAACCCTCGCCGTAATACGGCCTCGTTCTGTAGTAGTTTGTTGTTTCATATAAGTAGTACCTTATTGCTACCCACAAAATATGTTAGGTATATAGTTGGACTGCCGATATTTTGCCCGTTCAAGCAAAGATTCGACTCAGGGGTCATGGTGAATGTATGGGGGGAGAGCCGACTATTTATTACTCTTTTTTAGCATTCTCCTGGTTTGCGTAGTAAAAACATCATCATAACATCATGGTGCCATAATGACACCATAGACTCGCCTAAAAATAATCATTGTCAAAGCCCGAGGGCGCATCGCGCCCCATTTCTGAGTTGGATACTTTGATGATCGAAATGAAGTATCCGTTGGAATACTTTACCCCCCAATCTGTTGGTATTTGTAAATGGGGCGCGATGCGCCCCCTACATCTGATTGAGGTCACTCGATTAAACGCGAACGGATGTTTTGACGGTGTTTTTTGGGTTTGTTTAAAAGGTTGCTATCGAGAATTGAAGAACTATAGTATCTTGCTAACGGATTATCGGGGTTGCGTTTTACACCGGTAATTTAATTTACACCTAAAAAGGTGTTAACTTAACGTTAGTATTTCTTATCTAAGATCATATGCAACCCTTTGAATTCCTAATCCAAAAACGACCTGTCTCACTTCAAACGAAGAATAGAAGTAATCTCCAAGCATGGAAAAGCTTCGTGCGTGGAGAGGCAAAAAAGGTATGGGGCAATGACACTCCAGTCTCGTCACCTCCGCTTCGATTCTCGATTATCTATCTGTGCGATAGTTCACCGGCAGACATAGACAACATTATCAAGCCGATTCAAGATGCCCTTGTAGAATTGGTTTTTGAGGATGACTCCTTGGTGTCTGACGTCGATAGCCACCGTCGGTTCTTAGCGGAACCAATTGATGTAACAACTCTCCCACCATTGCTCCAGACTGGGGTTGCTGCGGGAAACGAATGTGTTTATGTGAGGGTCAGCGATGCGCAAGACCTAAGGAGTTACTTATGAATAGCTCAACGAAAACAGTACACGACGAGAAGATTAATTCGTTGGCCTCCACTTATGCTCAACAAGGATTCAACGTTCTTAAAGAGCCGTCTAGTAGTGAAGTACCTTTTGATCTTGGCGACTACAAACCAGACTTGATAGCTATAAAGGGAGACACCAATCTGATAATTGAAGTTAAGACAACAGCATCTCGCATTTCAGTTGATCGTTTTCAGTCGCTCGCGCAAGAGATATCAAGACATCCCGGTTGGCGTTTCTTGCTTGTGACATTGGATGATGTTGATTCATCTAGGATTCCGACCACCAGTAGTGAATTGCCTACTTGGTCGCAGTTAATAACAAAGCTGCACCAAGCACAGGCCCTAATTGCAGAGGGCGCTTTTGAGCCTGCTATGTTGTATCTTTGGAGTATATTTGAGGCCGCACTTCGAAAACGGGCAATTGCTCAAAGTATTCCCGTTGAGCGACTCCCCGCGTCAACGCTACTGAACCACATGTATTCACAGGGCGAAGTATCAGTTGACGATGTTGACCTCTTCCGTGAGTTCATGAGTAAGCGTAATCGGATTGCCCACGGTGCCAATGAACCAATTGACCCAAACCTAATTGCCCCAGTTTTTCAATCCGTTAATCGCCTTCTGACCTGCTGGGGGGAACAAGATTCTGCCTAAACCACTACAATAACTGAGGTCAGAGAGCCGGATAGGGGCGGCATCGCTCCCCATTTCGGAGCCAAATCGTACTGGATATTTTGATGATCGAAATGAAGTATCCGTTGGAAGGCTTGAAAAACGCCCCAATCTGTTGGTGTTTGTAAATGGGGCGCGATGCGCCCTCGGGCTCGTAAGATATTGTCTTTAGCGGGAAGAACAAGAAGCGACCCGTAAACGACGCTGATCATTCTTTGTTTTGGATCAGCCAGTAAGTAATGCCCAGCGCTATCAAAACCAATGCCGATGCGCTTACATATTCCGCCGGTAATTTTTTGTAGTCAAACACGATGACTTTCCGGGAAATAGCCATTAAAGCGGTAGCCACCACTAGGTTGACGGGAATCACATCGCTTCTGATATAGACCGTAATGTTCAGAAAAATTTCGATGGCGATCAATACCGCCAAAAAAGCGCCGAAGGTTTCCAACATGTCGTTAATCGTCAGCAACATAAAGGGCGGTTGAGTGATTTTTTCATAAATCACATAAACGACTTCCATAATGCCGAATAAAATAACGATGGTCATCAGCAAAGCCAGAAATTTAAGACCCAGGCGTATGGCGCGATGCAGAAATTGTATATACGGATCTTCGTGCTCCATAGGCAGCTCTTCGTGCTGTACGGGCAATTGCTCGGAGCTTTCTACAATGGCTTGTTTCACCAGCTTGCTGTGCAGATAGGCCAATAAAGGTTCGATAAGGTGTTTATGAGAGGTAAAACCGGCGGGCGTCAGGTCTTTTTCCAAAAAGTGACTAAAGCCGTCCATTTCACTCAGCTCTTTAGCTTCCAATTTGTCAAAGCCCATACTCCAGTAAGGAAATAGGCGCTCCGTTATCGGCAGTTGTTCGATCAAAGTGACGTCTTTGTGGCGTTTATCTTTTTTTATGGCTTCAAAGGTAGCGTCAACGGCAACCTCGTCGCCTTCCAATACCTGAAAAAAAGTGCCCTGTGCATAAAGCAGGATGCCGGTTATATTTTTAGTGATGTTATTTATTCGGCAAACTTTTAACAACGCTACTAACTTTTCCGGGCTAAAGTCGGTAACTGCGGTGCTGGCGTAAGTCAGTCTGATCATTGCGGCCTTCCGTAAGTGATTACTGATTTTCCAATCATTCTAAAGGCTATGGACGGTAAATCACAGTATTAGCCTGCCAAATTTTGAAAGTATTTTTTAAATGAGGTATAAAGCAACCGGCCTTCAACATACCGGGTGACTGCTTTTTATCACCACTCAAATTTCAGGTTAGCGCTGGCGCCGCATAAGCGAATTTAACCAATTGTCCAGCTACTGCTTGTGCTACTGCTTTATTTAATCGGCCAGCAATGCTAAAGTAAATGTCTATTAAAACACTCGGTATTTATTTTGTTGCCGGCTGTTTACATGCCCTAACCTTTCAACAACTTTATTTAGGAGAATCTCATGGCTTTTGAACTTCCCGCTTTACCTTATGCTAAAAATGCATTGGCGCCCCATATTTCCGAAGAAACTTTGGAGTTTCATTATGGCAAGCATCATCAAACTTATGTCACCAACCTGAATAACTTGGTTCCCGGAACTGAATTTGAAGGCTTGTCATTGGAAGAAATCATCATGAAATCTTCCGGCGGTATTTTCAATAACGCGGCGCAAGTCTGGAATCATACTTTTTACTGGAACAGCATAGCGCCTAATGCAGGCGGCGAGCCTACCGGTGCTTTAGCCGATGCTATCGACGCTGCTTTCGGTTCATTTGCAAAGTTTAAAGAAGAATTCACCAAATGCGCTGTCACCACTTTCGGTTCAGGTTGGGCTTGGTTAGTACAAAACGCCGACGGCAGCTTGGCGCTGGTCAGCACCAGTAATGCAGGTTGCCCGATAACTACAGGTCAAACGCCTTTACTGACTTGCGATGTTTGGGAACATGCTTATTACATTGATTACCGGAATGCGCGTCCTGCTTATCTGGAAGCTTTCTGGGCCTTGGTTAACTGGGATTTTGCGACAAAAAACTTTGCAGCTTAATTTTTAAGTAGTATAAGAAACCTCCTGCATCGGCCGATGCAGGAGGTTTTTTTATGGGAGGTATTAAATGGCTACAGTTTTAATTACCGGTGCTAATCGCGGCTTGGGTCTGGAATTTTGCCGCCAATATGCCGAACAGGGCTGGCATGTCATCGCCTGCTCCCGTAATCCTGACGATGCATTCGATTTAAATCATCTCGCCGGTCACTCTAATATTCAGCTGGAAACCCTGGATGTTTCAGCATTCGATCAAATCGACGCGTTGTCGCAAAAACTGGCGAATCAAGCGATTGATGTTTTAATCAATAATGCCGGGATTTATACGGATCACAACAGTAACGGCTTCGGTCAGCTTGACTATCAAGCCTGGACCAAGTCGCTGTTAATCAATACGCAAGCGCCGGTCAAAATGGCCGAAGCGTTTTTAGCGCACATTAAAACGGGCGATAAAAAATTGATTGTTAATATCAGCAGTTTAATGGGCAGCATGGCCGATAACAACGGCGGCGGCAGTATCTTTTACCGCTCCAGCAAGGCGGCGCTGAACGCGGCCATGAAAAGCCTGTCCATCGATCTTAAAAGCCAGTCTGTCGGTGTACTTATTTTTCATCCCGGCTGGGTCAAAACCGATATGGGCGGACCCAATGCCTTAATTGATGCCGAGCAAAGCGTTAGCGGAATGCGCAGCGTCATAAATAACTTTTCATTGGATCAATCCGGCAACTTCGTCAGATACGACGGAACGCCAATGCCATGGTGAAGACTATGATTAAAAAGATATTAATTTTATCGGTGATGTTGCACAGCGTAGCGTATGCCGAAACCTTAATACCCGATCGGATTAAAGCGCCCGCGGGCTATCATCCGCTGCTAACGGTACACGCGAAAGGCGACCAGATTTACCAATGTTCCGTTAATAACGATCAATATTCATGGGACGTCCAAGCGCCCGACGCCAAGTTATTCGACGGCCAGGGCCATATCGTCGGCAATCATAGCGCCGGGCCGCTGTGGGAATATAAAGAAGGTAGCCGCGTAGTCGGCCGGGTGCTCAAAAAAATCGATATAGCGCCCGAATCGGCTATTTCATGGTTGTTGGTCGAGGTGGTTTCCCATCAGGGCGACGGTTTGTTTTCGAACGTCAGCTTTATTAACCGAATTAATACCCGCGGCGGTCTGCCGCCTTCATCAGTCTGCAACGCCAATCACCTAGGCAGCGAAAAGCGAGTGGCTTATACCGCGGACTATGTTTTTTACGGAAAGTAAGAGTCGACTTCCGAAGCAAATCGGCTAAACGGGCGATAAAATTTTTTTATTCACCACGAAGACACGAAGTTTTATTCTTCGTATCTTCGTGCCGAAGCTTTTTCAAGCAAATTATAACGGACTGCCAAGCTTTAATTCCCTCAGCTTCATCAACGCATACACCGACTCCATATGCGGGACGGCAATACCTACGCGCTGAGCGGCGCGCACTGCGTTCCCCAAAATAACTTCGGTCTCCATCGGTTGGCCGTTTTCATAATCCAGCAACATGCTGGTCTTATAAGGCGGCATCGCGTAGGTGTTTTCGATGTTGATGTTCACGGTATTATCGGGCAACGGATGCCCGCAGGCCGCAGCAATAGCGCAAACTTCCTGCATTATGCTGCGCACGAAAGCTTCCTGAGCTTGCAGAATATCAAGCGTCAGCAAGCCGCCCGATAAGACCGATAAGGGATTAAACGGCGCATTCCAGACGCACTTTTGCCAGCGTCCGGTCACAATGTTTTCGCCGGCATTGCATTTAATGCCGGCTTGATTAAACAGCGCGCAAAGCTGTGCGGTTTTACTGCTGACGCCGTTCGGCAGATTGCCTAAAGCCAGACGGCCGTAAGCCAGATGCACTATGTTGCCGGGGCTTACCCGGTTGCAGCAAATAAAAGCCAAGCCGCTGATGACTTCATTGTCGGGAAAAGCGTCCAGCATTTCCTGTTCGATTGCCACGCCGTTCTGGATAAAAACGATTGCCGTGTTTTCAGCCACCGCCGGACGTATCAAAGCGGCCCGATCCAAACCGGGAACAACCTTGGTGCAGAGTAAAATATAATCCGCGGCGCCTTCAAAATCCGCAACATCCTTTAAAACCTGTGCGGGAGTAAAATTCCACCGGCCTAAAGGCTGACTATCGATACTAAAACCATGCCGCTTTACCTCTGCATAATCGGAACGGCAAACGACCGATACTTCCGCGCCGGCCTTTGCCAGCAGCGAGCCGTAAAAGGCGCCGACGGCCCCTGCCCCGACGACGAGCACTTTAATCATGATGGTGTTGATCCAGAATCTGTTTTAAAAAAGGAATGGTTAATTTGCGCTTGGCAGCCAATGAAGCCTTATCCAGCTTTTCCAATAAGCCCCACAAAGAGGCCAAGTCTCTATCGTAATGCAGCAACAGAAAGCGTCCGGCTTGCGGGGCGATTTCAAAGCCCATTTGATCGGCTTTAAAGATCAGCGCCTCAATGCGGTCGCTGTCGCTTAGCGGCTGTATTTTTAAGGTCAATCCCCAGCTGAGACGGGTTTTTAAATCGGGCAATTGAATCGCAATATCCTGGGGCGCCAAAGCGGCCGATACAATCAGCTTATGGCCTCGGTCGCGATGTTGATTGAAAAAATTAAAAAATGCCTGCTCCCAGGCTGCGTTACCGGCTATGTACTCGATGTTGTCGAAACATACCACATCATATTCATCCAACCCGTTCAGTAGCGAAGGATCGGGCAATGCAGCTTTCGACAGATCAAAATAAAAAGAGCTGATTTTCTGTTTCTGAGCTTGATGGCAACAGGCTTGCAGCAAATGACTTTTGCCTTGCCCCGACGTGCCCCACAAAAAAATTTGCTGCTCGCCCAAGTCGGCGATGCACTTTTGCAAATGGGTCACGGTTTCCTGATTGGCGCCGGGGAAAAAATCCTTAAAGGTCTGATTGGCCCTGAATTCAAAATGTAACGGAAGTTGTTGCGCCATTGTTAGCTCTGTTTTCCGGCAAAGCGGACATAAAAAGCGGTACCGAAAAAAAGCATCAGACTGAGCACGATTTCAAGCCCCGCATACAGGCGTTCATCCGTGTTGACGTAGGCTTCGGCGGTACCGTGGAGAAAATAAATCAGGCTGACGTAGGCCGCCCAGGCGCAACTTTTCGGTTTACGATCCAGCAAGCCGCGCATCGGCAGCAATAGCGGCGTAACCACAACCAGTAAAACCAGCGCTACCGGAAAATGGGTGGACGGCGCGAGTACGGTATGCCAAAGCATCAACAGCGCGAACAGGCCGAAAAAACCGGCCAGGGCGGCGATATAGTAATAAATCGGATTTATGTTCATGAATAGTGTTTCAGGCAAAGCGCGGTTTTAGCAATGCGCACGCCCAACGCTTTGCATAAGGTTTTTTCATGATCGCTTAAGCCGGCGTGAGGGCTCGATACGTGACTGGGGCCGTAAGGAGTGCCGCCTGTCGTGGTTTCGCGCAAGGCATGTTCGGTGCTGGGCAAGCCCACGATCAGCATGCCCTGATGCAGCAGCGGCAACATCATCGATAACAGCGTGCTTTCCTGGCCGCTGTGCATACTGCCGGTCGAGGTAAAGACCCCGGCGGGCTTGCCGGACAGCGCCCCGGAAAACCAGATTTCGCTGGTGCCGTCGATAAAATATTTCAGCGGCGCGGCCATATTGCCGAAATGGGTCGGACTGCCCAAAGCCAAACCGTCGCAGGCTTTTAAATCGTCCAGGGTCGCGTACAGCGCACCGTGGCTGGGAATACGCTCTGCCGTTTTTTCGCAGAGGGCTGAAACCTCGGGGACGGTCCTGAGCACCGCTTCGGCGCCATCAACCGATGCTACGCCGCGAGCGATATAATTAGCCATCTCGGCGGTGGCGCCATTGCGGGAGTAATACAGAATCAGGATTTTTGCCATAAGCCGGATAACTAAAGAATGGCCAGTACGGTTTCCGGCGGTCGACCTATCGCGGCTTTGCCGTTAGCGATAACGATAGGCCGTTCGATTAAAATGGGATGATTGACCATGCCGGCTATTAACGCTTGGCGATCCAGCGCTGCATCATCCAAACCGTTGGCTTTGTATTCAGCTTCTTTTTTGCGCATTAACTCGCGCGGCTGCATACCCAGTTTTTGCAGAATATCGTCCAATTCTTCGGCATTCGGCGGCGTTTTAAGATACTCAATCACTTCCGGCTCGACGCCCCGCTCTTTTAATAACTGCAAGGTTTGCCGCGATTTGCCGCAACGCGGATTGTGATAGATTGTTACGCTCATGGTTCACCCGCTCATTAAAATAAAAAGGCTATGATAGCATTTTTGAATCGCTCGACGGATGCTGAGTTTAAACTAGAACAAGGATGATTGAGGTTAAACCGATTTTATTCGCCATGAAGGGCACGACGAATTTTGCGATTAACGAGGATCATGGCTTATCCGCGTTAATCCGTGTCATCTGCGCGTTTAAAGGCACTTACTTTTAACAGTTTACAAACACCAAGAGATCGAGCGTCTTTAAAGCATTCCAACGGACAATCTATTTCAATAATCAAAATATCCTGCTACGGAATGGGGCGCAATGCGCCCCTACCGGGCTGTTTTTAGGATTATGCGCCTAATGATTATGCATATGCATTTCATGATTATGCTGATGCATATCACCTGTTTCAAAAACAGGAACTGTTACCGCTTTGACCGAAACGCCATAGCGATAAACCATCAGTCCGCCTAAATCGGCGCCTAATGCCATCAGCACACAAAGCAATCCCGCCAAGACCAGAAAAAAGCTGTTCGCTCCGCCCCGGATAACGCCGCCGGCTTTCATCCGCCAGAGCGACAACAATGTCGCCAAAGACAGCACCGAGATGCCGAAGTGTTCATGCCGCTCCATGATCGCATGAACGTCCTCGCCGTGCGCCACCGTATTGGCCGCAATGAAGCCCGCGGTTACCGTAAAAGCAGCGGCGACAGTACCCAAATACAGCAGCCAAGCGGCGACATTCCGCCACTGTTGTTTTCCAGCCAAGGTGCCGAGCAGATCCAACACAAAAAAGGCCGACAAAAACGCGATAGGAAAATGCACCAGCAAAGGATGAATATTTTCCATGCTGGAAACACCGGGCATTAATGCGGAAAAGATGCCGGCGGAATCGTGCGTTGAAAGCTCTTCAAAAAAAGCCAGCAGACCGGTCACGCCATCAATTATGCCGCCGCCGTGATCGGCCCCGCCGTGAATTTGAAAAGACAAAAAATTATTCATATCAACCATCGTCATTGTTTATAAAGAAGCTAATCTACCCGATATTCGGGCAATTGCAAATAGCTCGTGTTTGCAGGAAATCCTCCTGCCGGCAAAATTTTACGGCTTGGATTGTTGAATCAACAGCGCTGTTTTGTCTAAAGCCGCCAAGCCGTTTTTAATAACGGCATTGCCTTTGTCATTGTGCGTTGCGGCTTCGATAATCAACCGGGAACTGAGGCATAAACGCAAGGCGCTGACCGCGATGCCGTGACGCGTACCGCAAAGGACGGGTTGTCCCAATTGACAGCGCAGTGGCGACATCAAGCCGGGCGTCGGCAGCTGTCGATAGACGTGCAGAGTTTGCTCGCGATTGAGCGGTATCCGTCCGGTCGGCCCTGGCGCGTACAGCAGGAAAGGAAAAATGCTCTGGAGATGATCCCAGCTCTTTGCTTCCAGCAAGGGGCGGCGGTCGAGCAAAGGCGCCGGTAAAGCTTCGAAGTGCGGATCGGCTAGCAGGCGTTGACCAATCGCCTGTGCAAAAACGGCCATAAAATCCAGCGTAGCGGTGAGCGGCACGGCGCGGAATCGGCGCAATTCCGCCAAAGCCACTTCGCAACGCAGCAACCAGCCAAAATTAACGGCATGATCCGGCTGCCCTGCTCCGGTCCAATCAGGCGGCCAATTGACCTTGGCTGAGCAAGACAGTGAACTGCCTGGGAATATGCGTTTTCGGAAGCGTTTCGCGGTCATCGACGGCAGCAATAAGGCTGCTGAAAAAGACGGCGCGCCCAGAAATTTCGATCCGGTCAGCGCGACCATAAAGCCCTGCTCCAGATAAGCACGCAAAGTCGGCATGGCGATACGGAACTGACAGGCATCGACCAGTACTTCAACATTAGTGGGGAAACGTCGGTGTAAGTCGATGACGCAGCCCGGACTCGGCGCGATTAAGCCGGTTTTGGATTGATCGACCAGAATTAATAAAACCCGCCGGTCCGAGGCAACGGCCTTACTGACCAAGCCTTCAACGTCGGCATCGATGGCCGCTGCCGGTCGGGGCTTTCCATCCTCCAGCCGGACGGCTATTTGCGCGACTTCAACGGCGCGGCTGTCGATACCCGCCTGACCGGCCAAAGCGGAAGCCACCCCGCTTCCGGTTTCATTGGCGTCCACCATAACGATCAAGGCCGGAGCGAATGCGCCGCTGCCCGTGTAGCCCGCGACCACGGCATGAATGTCGGTGCCCGACGGCGAGAAGACCAGTTCCAGCCCGGCGATGTCGTTCAGTTCGCATAAGCTTAGCCATTCCAAACGAATCCGCTGCATTTCCCGGGCATAAACGGCGGCCCGCGACTGGGTAACGATGGCTTCCAGTAATTGTTGCCGCAGCCGGTCGGCCACGGCAAAACCTTCCGTGGAAATAACGGACGCTGTGGAAGAACCGAACGCCAATAGCTCCGGGTCGGGAACCGGCCCGCAGCCGTATTTGTTCAAGCCGCTGACCGGGTCCAGTTCGAGACGCGCATCGCCGTCGGCAATCAGCAGTTGTTCGGTCGACGCTAGGGCCTTATCTGCTTTAGATGGCTTTAGCACAATCGTCAAACGGCGCCGCGCTGCTTGGCATTGATCAGCATTTGCCGAAAAGCGCTAAACACCTTGTCCATTTGCGGCTTCTTATAAGGAAAAATATCGACCGGGTCGATGGCATGGATAATCATGCAGCTGTCCACTTCAAAAATCAGCAACTTGCCGTCAGCACTTTCTCCGCAATCGATGCCCAGATAGTCCAAGCCAACCCGTTCGTTAATGGCGCGGAAAGCTTCGCCATGCTTGCAGGCGAAATGGCTGTCGAAGTCGCGCATAAAACGTTCTTCCTCGGCGCGCTTTTCCGCGCTTTCGGCCATGCCCGCATTCAGGTAATGAATCATCCAATGCTCGGATATGCCGACATGGCAAATAAACGGCTTTCCTTCAATCAGCACAATACGGTATTTTCTAAACCAGCCGTCCTGCCCGCGATAATCGACAAAGCGGGAAATATAAAACTCGCTATTGGGCATGGTGTGCAGATAGCTAAGCAGTTCAGCCGAATTTTCTATTTTGTCCAAGTCTTTCCCGGCATGGGAATCGACCGGACGGACAATGATTGGAAATTCCGCATCGGCCAGCCTATCGATCAGCGCCAATTCCTTATCGGCGATTTGCTGTAGGGCTTGCCGGTCAATGCGCACGGTAATCGGCATGTCCACGCCCGGAGCCGATTTTAATAAGGCGCAAGCTTCATTGCGCGACATCAAGGCAATACGCTCCGGTTTGTTCAATACCGGACGCGGCCATGAGGCGATAGCGCTGCCGAGCTGTTTTAGCAAAGCCATGTTTTGATCGGATTGAGCCACGGCAACGAATAGCACATCGTGTTTCGGCAACTTGGCCGGTAACGGCAAATTTTGCGTCACATAAACGATAGTGAGCGCGACATCGGAATTTTCCAACAGAAACTCCAACGGCGTATTAGCCATCAAATCGCCCGCGCCCATGATCGCAAGCAAGCGGATCTTGACTTTTCCGGCCGCAGTAGGCGGAGCATAGAGCTGCTGAGTTTCGATAGCCTGCGCCTGCATGGTCAAGGCCAAGCTGCGGCTGCCCCGCAGTTGTAAAACCGTGGATAAATCCATCAGCGCATGGCCGCCGCTTTCGGTCTCGGCGCGTTGGATTAATTGCGTGCCCAAGGGTGCGAGATCGCAATCGGAATAAGCCATCCGCATCAGCTTGGCCAAGCCGATTAAGGGTTTTCCAGGTTTTTTTGAGGACATTGAATTTTCCTAGGAGTGGACGTTTTTTATCGCCGGGGAGAGTGTGTATGCAGCAAGCCTCAGGAACAAGCGCGGTCACCCAAGGCGAGCGCGGCATCGATCAAAGCGTCAATATCGCTTACCGTGGTGCGGTGATTGACGATGGCGGCTCGAATCGCTAATTGTCCGTTGAGCGTGGTGGTTGAGGGCGCGGCAATACCGGATTCTTGCAGCGCAACCACCAAGTCGGCATTGACCCGATTGGCTTCGGCGCTGCGATAGCGAAAGCAGACGATATTCAGCGCCACCGGAGCGAGCAGTTCCAGCCGCGGTTCGGCTTCGATGCGCCGCTTCATGTGTTGAGCCAACGCGCAGGTATTTGAAATAACCTGACCCAATTTTTCCGCGCCGTACACTTTTATCGTAAACCAGGTTTTCAGCGCCCTAAAACCGCGCGACAGATCCGGACCGAAATCGCAAGGCCACGGCGAACCGGCCGCCATGCCGTGCGTTGCGCGTTTCAGGTAGGCGGCGGACGAGGCAAAGGTGTTTTGGTGCAACTCGCCGTCACGCACCAAAATAAATCCCGCATCGTAGGGAACTTGTCCCCATTTATGGAAATCAAAGGCAATTGAATCGGCGCGCTCAATGCCTTGCAGACGCGGTGCGAGATCGGGCGCGAGCATCGCCAGCGCGCCGTAAGCGCCGTCCACATGGAACCAGATATGTTCGCGTCGGCAAAGTTCGGCGATAGCTTGAAGATTGTCGATAGCGCCGACGCCGACGCTGCCTACGGTTGCGGCGATGAAAAACGGCGTCCTGCCGGCTTTTTTGTCTTCGGCAACAGCACGCTCAAGTGCCGCTATATCCATTTGCCGCTGTTCATCGACCGCTATCATGCGCAGCGCGTCGCTACCGAAACCGGCAATGTCCATGGCCTGGACAATGCTGATATGAGCATCGCTCGAGGTGTAAGCCGTCAACTGTTGCTTGCCGTGAGCAACGCCCTGTTGTCTGACATCGACGCCTAAGCGGGCGGTGCGGGCAATTAACACGCCGAGCAGATTGGCCATTGAGGTTCCGGTCACGAACAGTCCGGCGGCGCTTTCCGGAAAATGAAACAATTCCCGAACCCACTGCACCAGTTGCCGTTCGATTTCGATGGGCGCTTGATCGCGTCCGCCAAGATTGGCGTTAAGCCCGCCCGCCAACATTTCCGCCAACATGCCGACCGGGGTTCCGCCGCCGTGAACCCACCCCATAAAACCGGGATGAACATTGCCTAAGGCATAGGGCAGCACATCTTTCATGAACAGTTCGTGCGCGGTTTCAAGATCGGACGGTCGGTCCTCCAAAGTTTGCCGAAATGAGTGCCGCACGTCGTCAGGCATCGGTTGCCAAACCGGCTGATCGCGCAGGTGTTCTAAATAATCGATCATGTCGTCCAGCATCCGATGGCCTTGTAAGCGAAAGGCGTTCCAATCGGACGGGTCCAGTGTGTCTTCAGAGGTTTCCAGCATAATGATAGGGGATTGAAATCGGCATGGGGTGGACAAGGAAGCGGCAAAAGTAAGGTGTGTGCATGAAATAACTTGAGCATGATATCCCCTCTTACCAAACTGCCGACTTAAGCCATGCAAAATCCTCTCCCTCAAGGCATAAGTATCTACACAACTATTTAATATTGAAAAACAATTACTTGGGCTTACATTTCAGTGAAATCAGCTTGAAATTGAGCGTCAATTCCAAGCCCAGGTAGTTAATTTTTTGCACTAAAAACAACCATATATTCGTAACCAATTGATTTAAATTGAAAAATATATGTAGATACTTATGCCCTCAAGGAAGAAAGGATAACTAACTGTGTAGATAGCTATGCTTCCGAAGAGAAAAGAAGCAAGTTGTTGAAATTACTTCATACACATTCTTAATCATGGCAAGCGCCAGTCTTTGCATGTTCTTTTAGCCATTCTTTGAGCGCCTCATTCATGCGCGTTTGCCAGCCACGGCCTGTAGAGCGGAAGGCTTCCAGAACATCTTTATCAAAGCGAATAGCGACTTGCTCCTTATTACCGCTACCGGCCGGTCTCCCGGCGCGGCGGCGAGCAATAGCATCACGCATCAGTAACGTCGCGTCTGGCGAATCTTCATCGTCTTCCGGTTCAATGCCGGACAGTTTGTTCTCGCGTAATATCGCCAAGTCGGTTTTGGATCCGCCACGTTCACGGGCTGCGCGCATCTCATCAAGCGTCATCATAGTCATTTTCAAGCCAGTCATTGTACACCTCTCTTTCAGTACGTTTAGCGGGTCGGAAACTGATAATGCGAGGAATTGCCCCCGGCAAATAAACTACGGTCAATACCATAAGCAGATCAAACACATAAGCAAAAGACTGGGCGGAGCTCACCGTTACGTTCGGTGTCAATATCCATACGAAAAGGGCTTTCAAGTACCCAGTCCGCATCGGCAAAGTCAAGCTTGTGCTTATCCAAATTAGCTTCCCGCTTTGCTTCCAACCATATGTATTTTTTATTCACGGCAATAACTGTAGATACGTTAATCGACTACGTCAAGCTAAATGGCACGGTAACAAGAGAGATACTCAGGCAAAACTAACGCTTTCTTTAAATACTTCACGTTATTTGCCCACCGCGGACTCAATATAAGGTCTAAACGCAGACCTTAAATCGCGCACTTTCTGGCTGGCGCAAAGCTCAACGCCCAACGACGATTCCCGGCAGCGAATATCGAGAAAAAGCTGGTATTTTTTATTTTCATCTTCTATTTTCGATACCGACAAACTCAAATCGCTGTCGGTTGCAGGCGCGCGGCCCATGATCAATTTATCGGTATCGGTGTCAATCGGGGTTGTCGCATGGGCCTTGATAAATTCATGCGCGCTGGACCAAGCTTTGACGCAGAGCGCATCGGTTTCGCAGGCATACAGGCCAATTTCGTCGACCGTCTTATTTTCGGCCATTTTGTCGGACGCTTTCGAGGGATCGGCGTTTTCCTGGGTTAAAAACTTAAAGCGTTCAATATCGGCTTCAAACTCGGCCTTGGCCCGATTCTTCTTTTCGATTTGTTTATTGATTTCGGCATAAGCCACTTGTATCTGGGCTTCCGTTTGCTTGATTTCATCAAGCAAGGTTTGCGGCACTTTTTTGCCGTTACGCTCCAGTTCCGCGGCTTTCTTTTGTTGGCTTTCGAGTTGATTTTCCACCCGTTTCAAATTGCCCTGAGCCACTTTACGCTGTGCATCCAAAGACTGCATGGTGGCGTAAAGGCTCGCTTCCATGTCCTTCAGACTGCGGAAAGTACTCAGTAGCACCTTGTCGTTAGCGGCTTGCTGAGCGATGATTTTTTCCTGGGCTTTTTTCAAGGCCTGCAAGCGATTGTCTATCGCCAGTTGCTCTTTGGTTTTTGCCTGCTCGGTGACTTCAAGCACCCGGCCTTTTTCGTTCAGCGATTCCCGACGATATTGAGCATCTTCCGGCGGCACTTGATCGGAAAAAATAGTTTCGCCGTTCTCATCCACCCAGCGATACATTTTTTTGGCTAATACCGGCTGACTGCCGCAGAGAAAAAGGAAACAGGCTAGAAAAATACCGACTGAAAGAGTGCGCGTGTGCATGGCTGATTAACTGATTTTTCCGGGAAACAGGAATTATATTGCAAAGATAGCGGATATGAAATTTTATGACGGAGTCGCATTCACCGATTTAAACCGGCGCGGTTAAATAACCGGCAACCCGCACTAGAGCGCAGACGCCTAGTTTTGGCATCTGCATGCTATTTGTTGGGTTTTACTGAGGGCGAGTTGTCAAAGTAATATCGAATTGCAGAGCATCCGGCAGGACGGGCAGTTTTTTAGGCGAGGTAATGGCGATACGTTTTTCCCGCCCCGATTCCCCTGAAATGAGCTTGCACGCCGACTTACTCACCGCAAACTCATCGGCAATAAAGCCAAGCAGATGTTGATTGGCCTTGCCGTCAATCGGCGCGGCCTTGATTCTCAGCTTCAAGCGTTCGCCATGCAAGCCCGCCCATTCATCCTTGGCGGCCTTGGGTTGAACATGGAGACTCAAGGTCAAAATCCCTTGGTCCCAATGATACCAGTTCAACCGATCAAGCCGGCTAATTGATGCAATGGCGGCAGCAACACCATTTTTGCCAGTTGCAGCAGCATCAACGCCGCCAAAGGCGACAAGTCGATACCGCCCAGATCGGGAATGAATCTACGGCAAAGCCCAAGCACGGGCTCGGTCAGGCTGTACAAAATAGATGACGCCGCATTAAAGGTGCCTGGATTGATCCAGCTCAGGATGGCTCGGGCAAACACCGCATAGATAAAAATATTGATCAGCAACGAAACCAGCTGAGTCAGCGACAAAATGGTCAATGCGCCAATACTGATGGCGACGCCTTTCAGCAGCAATATCGAAAAATCGGCCAACATTTGCAGGCTAAGCACCAGCACCAGCGACGAGGTATCGATCTTGCCGATCGACGGCACAAAGCGGCGCAACAGTTTTAACGGCGGATGCGTTGCCTTGACCAGAAATTGGGAGATAGGATTGTAAAAATCGGCCCCGGACCATTGCAATAAAAAACGCAGCAGCACCGCCAGAATGTACAGCGAAAACAGCGAGTCGATGATAAAAATAGCCGGGTCGGTCATGTAACTGGAATCCATTATGAATTCTCCATTTGTTTAGACATTTCAATAGAGCGGTCTCGCGCCGCGTATAAGGCTTTTGCAACCAGTTGGCTAAAACCGCCTTGTTCAAAAGTTTCAATCGCCTGTTGCGTGGTGCCGCCGGGCGAAGTAACGCGTTTGCGTAACTGTTCCGGAGACTCCGCCGATTCCAACGCTATTTTAGCCGCGCCCAATGCGGTTTGTTGCACCAGTAATCGCGCGGTTTCCTGAGTCAGCCCCAGTTCCAACGCGGCTTTTTCCATCGCTTCCATCAACAGAAAATAATACGCCGGGCCGCTGCCGGAAACCGCGGTCACCGCGTCCAACTCGGCTTCATCGTCGACCCACAGCGCAATGCCGACCGAACGTAAAATATTTTCCGCCAGGTCGCATTGTTCGGCCGTTACCTTGCCGTTGGCATGCAATGCCGTCGCCCCGGTCAATACCAACGCCGGAGTGTTGGGCATGCAGCGCACGATAGCGATGTCGGCGCCTAACCAACGGCTTAAACTCGCTTGGTTAATGCCCGCGGCGATGGACACCACCAGCGATTTTTTTTGCTGGATCAGCGCCGCGATGCTTTGCGCCACGGCGCTCAGCGTCTGCGGTTTAACCGCTAAAACCACGACATCAACCGCATTGACCACATCGTCATTATTCGCCGATGTATTAACGTTTAGCTGCGTAGCCAGATTGTTTAGCGTATCCGGGTTAATATCCGACACCCAAATCTGTTCGGCGGCATGGCCGCTGGCAATCAATCCGCTGATCAGGCTGGACGCCATATTGCCGCCGCCGATAAAACCTATCTTGTTTGTTTTCATGATCGTTCGTGTGTTTGTTAAGTTGAAAGTATTTTACCCTATAAGCCCAAGTATCGGCACAAGTCATCTCGGCAAGAATATGACTTGTGCCGATGCCTGGGCTTATATAAGGGCGCTGTAATAAATCACAAGGTTTTTCCTTGAGCGAGCTGTTAAAGTACGCGCACTCAACAAAAAACCGAACTTATGATCGAAACCATTTATATTGAAGACGCTATTTTGCAGCATCCGCGGGTCCGGGACATTGTTGCAAAGTTCCCGCAAGCCCGAAAGATAAGCTGCGCTCGTTACGGCGAAGTGTTTAACCCCAAAGCGCAAAACTTTCGCCTGCAAAAGCAGCAGCCCGCGCTGATACTGGCGGAAAAATATAACCACTTTGCGCTGCCTGCGCCTGTAGGTTACGGCATCGGCGCCGCAAGGAACTATTATTTTTCGCACATGCTCAATTGCCTGTACGATTGCCGTTATTGTTTTTTGCAGGGCATGTACCAATCGGCCCACTATGTCTTGTTTGTTAATTACGAAGATTTTCAGAACGATATTAGGCGGCTGTGCGCCGAATCGCCCGATGAAAACCTGCATTTTTTTTCCGGCTACGATTGCGACAGCTTGGCCTTGGAACCGGTAACCGGCTTTGCCGAACAATTTTTGCCGTTTTTTGCAACGCTGCCCAATGCTTGGCTGGAGTTAAGAAGCAAAAGCACCCAGGTCAGAAGCCTGCTCAATCGCGAGCCCTTAGCCCGCTGCATCGTCGCGTTCAGCCTGTCGCCCGAACCGATAGCCGAAAAAGTCGAAGCCAAGGCGCCATCGCTGCAACGCCGCTTGGATGCGCTGTGCAAAGTGCAGCAACAAGGCTGGCAAATCGGCTTGCGCTTCGATCCTTTGATTTATCAATCCGGCTATCAACACCAGTACCGGCAACTGTTCGAACAGGTTTTTTCGCGGATCGATTTAAACCGGCTGCATTCGGTCAGTCTTGGCGTGTTCAGGCTGCCGGAAAACTTTTTCAAAAAAGTGCATAAACTTTACCCGGAAGAAAAACTTTTCGCCGGTCCCTTGACTCATCAAAAAATCGGCCAACAACGCATGGTTTCTTATCAACCGGAACTGGAACAGGAAATGATGCGCTACTGTACCGAACACATTTTAAACTACATTCCCGCCGACCGATTTTTCCCATGCACAGTCTAAAACGCACTATTTTAGTGACCGGCGCCAGTTCCGGCATAGGCCGCGCCATAGCCAGGCAGTTATTGCAACAAGGCCATCACGTGCTTGGCGTATCGAGAGACAGCGGCAAATTTATCCGGCACATGGCTAACTTCAGTCCCGTGCAACTCGATTTAAGCCGGTTGAATGACATACCGCAAAAAATCCGCGAGCTGGAGCTGGCCTTTCCCGACCTCGATGCAGTGATTTTTTGTGCCGGACGGGGGCAATTCGGCTCCGTGGAAGAATTTTCCTATGCTCAAATCGAAGATTTGATGACTTTAAACTTTACCAGTCAGGCCTTTTTGGTTAAAGCCTTACTGCCCGCGTTAAAACGCAAAGATCACGGCGATTTGATTTTTATCGGTTCGGAAGCGGCGCTGAAAGGCAGCCGCAAAGGTGCGCTGTACTGCGCCGCCAAGTTTGCGCTGCGCGGCTTTACCCAAGCCTTGCGCGAAGACTGCGGCAAAAGTAATGTGCGGGTTTGTCTGATTAATCCGGGCATGGTTAAAACCGCATTCTTCGATCGCTTGTCTTTTGAACCGGGAGACCATCAAAGCAATTTTATTGAGCCTGAAGATGTGGCGGAAGCCGTCTCTTATGTGCTTCATTCAAGGGCGCAGATTGTGCTTGATGAAATCAATCTGAGCCCTTTGAACAAAGTGGTGAAATTTAAAAAACCTTGAATTTCATAAAATAGAACGCAGATACAGCGGTTTCAAATTCAGTTAATGACTAACTATGGCGAGGCTGGAGTGCCGGCTCTGCCTGCGCCGGCAGGCAAAGCCGGCACTCCAGCGGCAATAATGATGACATAGGCTGTTAATGGTTAATCACTCATTTAAATTGAAAACGCTGTAATAAGCTGCGTTCTGTTTTTGGCGGATTCATCGGGGTTATTGATTGCGAATTGCCTTATTGCCCGATAGCACACGCCGTAGTGGGGGTCACCGCTTTAGGTATGCTGGTTAAATACGCATAAATTGCATTTAAGTCATTGTCGCTCATCTGACCGAAAATAGGCCACGGCATCACTTGCAGAGTACGGCCGGGCACATCGGGATCATGACCGCTGCGGAGCAGGTCTTTAAACTCCGTCCGCGTTAAACCGGCGGGTTTTCCGTTAGCATCGGGCGTCAAATTCGGCGAAACCTGACCTTCTATTTGCACACCGCCCGCTAAATAAGTGGCGGCATTAAACTGTTTGGCTTCGCCGTTATAGGGATTATGACCTACCGCGTAAGTCGGGCAACTGTGGCAATTGGCGCAGCCCGCCTGCGCGTTGACAATATAACTGCCCATATACACCTCGTTGGCGACCTTCCCCGCCAGATTGAGTTTGATCGGTAATGCTTTAGGCGCGGCGGCAATAATGCTTTGACCTATGTTGATCCGGGATTGCTCGGCGTTACGGACTTTAATAGTGCCGGTCATCGAAGGATGAAACCGGCAATGGTAAGTGAATGTGCCCGCGGTGGTAAATTCCCGGCTAAACGATTGCCCCGGAGTTATATCGTTGCTCCATAAATTGTCGGTTTGCGTTGTGCTGTGGGGCGCGGCATCCTTATTGATCCATGTAACCGAATCGCCCAGATTGACGGTGATAACAGCCGGTGCAAAAGCAAAGTTTTGAATGGCGACCGTTGCCGCCGTGACGGAAAAAGAAATTGAAAGCAAACAAATGGAGAAAAACAAGCGCAATAAACTGTTCATAAGGCTCCCCCTAACGGTAGGTAAATGGTTGTGCTACAGCGCACGCGTTCTTTTACACCAAGGCGGATAAGATTTCAATTAAACCCGCCGAACTTTAAACTGCGCTATGTTCGGGTTTATTTAGACCCTCCCTTCCGGCTTCGGTTGAGCCGGGTACATGTGCGGTGAATTCTTCAAGATTTTTAATCGAATTTATCCGTTATTATCGATAAGCTATCTACTTTAGATCCCCTGGAAATGAATCATGCCTTTTTTCAAACACTCGCCCATTTTCGTTAACAGACAAAATCAAGGTTGCTACGATGAATAAATTCTTTAGACTTTTTATAAGCTCTTCACTAGGCCTGGGCTTGTTGTTACCGTATTTTGCATCGGCACAGCAGCAAAATGCCGTTCCCCCGATGCAAGCGCTGAGCCCGCTTACTCATACGGTGGACAACCATGTGATTCACGTTTTACCGAAAACGCCGATAAGACAAGCGCGCGCCGCGATGGCGACCAAAAACCCCGGCCCTTTGCTCTATGCCAAGGGCGGTTCAGTCATGAACGATGTAACTATTTATGCGATTTACTGGGCTCCGCCAAAACTGCAAAACGGAGCTCCGGCGCTTATGTCAAGCGCGTATCAAGAGCTGCAAACACAGCTTATAAGCGATTATCCGGGTCATGGTCTAGCCAATAACAACACCCAGTACTATCAAAACATCAATGGCGCTATCAGCTATATTTCCAGCCAAGGACGTTTTGGCGGCTCTTATATCGATACTTCGCCTTATCCGAATTCAAAATGCAAAGCCTCAACAACGCCCAATACCTGCATCACCGATGCCGATATTGCGGCAAAGGCACAGGAAGTCGCTGCTTTAAACGGCTGGCCAAGCGGACTGAACAGTCTTTTTATGATCTACACTTCGAAAGGAGAAGATGTGTGCGATGACAGCAGCGCGTCCAGTCAATGCGCGAATACAGATTATTGCGGTTATCACAGCTATACCGATCAAACCTCCCCGACGCTTATTTATGCGATTATGCCTTACGGCGACCCTGCCGGTTGCGGCGGCGCTAAAACGCCGAACAACAACCCGGCCGCGGAAGCCGCTATGAATACAGCAAGCCATGAAATTACCGAAGCCATTACCGACCCGTTAATAGATGCTTGGGCGACAGCCGATGGCGAAGAGATTGCAGATATTTGCGGAGGTTTTGGCGCCTTCACCTGGAAATCCGGCACTGCAAATCAAATGTGGAACGGCCATTTTTATGCGTTGCAACAAGAGTACAACAACCATACAAAAAGCTGCGTTAGTATCGGCCCTTAACTTTTATTGAGTTAAAGGCGCTTAGCCTTTGTCAGGCTTGACTGCCGCAACATGGTTTATTTACGCACAGTAACAATCAATGACTTAGCGCAGCCTTTAAATGAGCCGTCCAGCTCCGGAAAAACAATCGTAAGTCATTGATAGTTCGTAAATTTATGGAGTTGTTAAGTTTTTGTACAATTTAACAAAACTTTAATAAAAACCACGGCTAAGCACTGCATAAAACAATTAATCCACAGAGTTATCCACAGTTTTTGTGAATAACTATCGAGTATAGCCGAAGCTAAGCCCTAATTGCTTTAGCGGCTTTATAACGATGCCAGTAAGCCCGATAACTTCCCGAAGTCCAAGGGCTTGAGCAAGTGATGGTTAAACCCGGCCGATTGCGAACGCTTGCCGTCTTCAGTTTGCGCATGACCGGTTAAAGCGATCAGGATGGAAGCGCGGGTCTCCGGTAATTCGCGCAACCGTTTGGCAACCTCATAGCCGTCCATATCAGGGAGGCCAATATCAATCAGCACAATCTGCGGATGGAAAATCCGCGCTTGTTCGATGGCTTGCAGGCCGCAATCGGCGGTTTCGACCTGATGACCTTCCATTTGCAACAGCATCTCCAGACTTTCGACCGCATCGGCATAGTCATCCACAACCAAGATACGAAGCTTGCGCACCGGTAACGCGGTTTGGCTTGGCTTGGTTTCGGGAGCCTCAAAGGCCGGCACGGTCGGCAACCTTACCGTAAAGCAACTGCCTTGACCGATGCCGGCGCTTGCCGCCGTAACCGTGCCGCCATGCATCCGCACCAGTTTATGCACCAGCGTCAAGCCAATGCCGAGCCCGCCTTGGGAGTGGCCCAAAGAGTGCTTGGCCTGAGCGAAGAGATCGAAGATCTGCGGCAAAATATCGGCAGGAATGCCGATGCCGGTATCCCGAACCTCGATAACGGCATCGGCGTCTTGTTGCGTTACGCTCAAGGTGATTTGACCGCCTTCGTCGGTATATTTGGCGGCGTTATTCAGTAAATTAGACAACACTTGCGAAAGCCGGACACTGTCGCCGTCAACCCATTGCGGCGTCTCGGACGGTGCAATAATCAACTGCTGCTTGCGGGACTCAATCAGGGGACTACAGGTTTCAATCGCATTATTCACAATATCGACAAGATCCAAACGCTTAATCTCCAGCCTGATTTTACCCTGCATGATGCGAGCCACATCCAACAGGTCATCAAGCAGCCGCACCATATGCGTCACTTGGCGATCAATAACCTCGCTGCCCCAGGCCAGTTGCGAATCGGTAATTTCTTGCATTTTCAGCACTTGCACGGCATTTCGGATCGGCGCCAGCGGATTGCGCAGTTCGTGAGCCAGCATCGCCAGAAATTCGTCTTTATAGCGATCGGCCAAGCGTAGCGCTTCTTCGGCGCGCTTTTGCTCGGTAATGTCGGTGGCTATGCCCAGCAGTTTGTTGCAAACGCCGTCGTCGATCAGCGGAATTTTGATGCAGCTGTACCAATGCACGGAACCATCGGCATGGGTGATTTTTTCCTCCGGGATGGTCTTGGCAATGCGGGTGCTTATAACCTCAAGATCGTTTTTATAAAAATGAGCCACTTCGTCAGTATCGGGATTGAAGCTTTCATCGGTCAAGCCGACCAAGTTTTCAGGGCGGGTGCCATAGCTTCGGGCCAAAGCCTCGTTACCTAAAACGAATTGCCCATGGTAGTCTTTGACAAAAATCATGCCGGGCACGGCATCGATGACTTGCCTGAGGAAGGCACGTTCATGCTGCAAGGCTTGCTGACTGCTTTTAATATCGGTTATATCTTCAGTCGTGCCGAAACCGCCGAGCAGTAAGCCATATTCGTTAAATTCGAGTTCAGCCAGTTCGCGCACCCATTTGACTTTCCCGTCTACCATAATGCGGTGTTCAATATCGTAGGGCTTACCGGTAAGCGCCTCATGCCAAGCTGTATCGACTGATTCCCGGTCTGCCGGGTGAACAAGGTCTAGAAAGGATTGATAGGTTAAACAGGTGCCTTTAGCTATGCCGAAAATGCGAAAATTTTCATCGGACCATTCCAAAGTATTATGGCAAACATCCAGACGCCAGCTGCCGATATGAGCAACGGCTTGGGCTCGGTTCAGGTCTATTTGGCTCTTACATAAAGCTTCTTCGGCTTGTTTGCGTTCGGTGATGTTGGTGCTTACCGTGCCTAAGCCGATTATGTTTTCGTTTGAGCCCCTGAGTACGAAGACATTGAAGAGCATCCATAACGCGGCTTCGGTTTTGAAATGGCGGAAACGGATTTCGGTTTCTCCACGGCTGTTCTGTAAGACCGCGGGAAAGAATTCATTCAGAATAAATGCCTGATCTTCCGGAAAAAAGAAGTCCTTGACCGGCGTTTTAATACCCTGTTCCAGACTATCCAGGCCTACCAGGCGCAAGCCGGCGTCATTAATAAAAAAAGGCGCACCTTGGGTATCGCACATACCGATAAATTCGCTACTGCTTTTAGTGACGGAGATATATAAATCCCTCTCTGCTTGTGTTTGGTTGATCTTGGCAATTTGCTGTTTAAGCTGTTCCTCGCGTTCCATGACCTGCTGTAAAGCCCACTTTTCCTGATCATGTAAGCGGCTAATGATTAGGCTGCATAGTGCGCCTACGCTCACTAAAAACACGAGGCGCAGCACTTCGCTCGGCTGAGCGATATAAGCCGAATGATAAGGTGCGACCAAAAAATAAGCGCTGGCCGCCGCACTTAGCAGGGTCGCGAAGAGCCCGGCTTTTAAGTTACCGCACCAAGAGGCCAAGGCGATCACGACTAAAAACAGCGATAACGGCGGGGAATCTTCGAAAATAAATTGAAGCTTTATTAAAAACAATAAAATAGCCGCAGTACCCAGTACTGCGGCTATATAGACATTTTTGAAAAGATATTTAACGCGGGCTTCGAATAGCTTTTTCTCAGCCATGGCCGGCCCGAATTTTTTATCAAAGATTAGGTAAATATTCGGGTAGATGTTGACGAATATCAGCCGGACTCAGTGTGGTTATATCTTTATCGAGTTCGAACCGAACGCTTTGTTTAAGCTGTTCGGATAGATGGTTGCGCAGCAAGCCGAGAAAAGCGGGCGCGGCAATAATCAGCAGTTGTTCAAACCGCTTGGCCTTGTGCGCATCTTCCAGATAGTGGGCGACACGATGCGCAAACGCGTCGGCTTCATGCTTTTTCGGATCGGTGGGCTGCTCGAAAGCGTGCCCGCCGCCATCGGCGCTTTTGATTTTTCCGGGCAGGTCGGAGGTTATTTCCCGGTCATGTAAACGGCCCTCCGCATGATAAAGGTCTTCGATTTCCGCTAAGGGAGAAGAGGCCGTGTCGGCAGTAAAAATGCGGGCGCGAGTGCTGTCAGCAACGACTATCCAGGATAATTTCATGATTGTTCCCTCTGTGGAAGATTTTGTTTAAATAATACGCTACTCACAAATCCCGAGCAGTCTAAATTTATCATTTTTTAGGGCAGTTATTTTTGATAAATATCAGTCTGTTGTATTTAACTAGATACATTGACAACTAGGATAAAGACATCAAGACCGTCATTCAATAAGTAGTAATACCAGAGTAGGACTATGAGTTTAGTCCAAGTCGACGCAATCCCATGTGCAACTACGCCGATCTATGGAGCTTGCGGCTATAGCTGTCGTTTTTCGGTCAAGCGCTCAAGCTCGTGGCGGAAAGGAGATGTGTAATGAAATTTGACGCAACGCGCCGGGCCATATCCGCAATTACGCTTGATGCCGATAAATTTGTCGGTAAACTGAAAAAAGCCGATTTCGAAGCAAAACAGGCTGAGCGGCAAACAGCTTAAGTCAACAGTAGTGAGCCTTGAACGTGAACTCGCTGGAATTTTCCGCGGCGATCTTTTTTGCGATGGTTTTATCCGAGCGCACGAAACTTTGTGTACGCGGTAAAATAGCCTGTCCAGTCTAACCATAACGTAAATCAACTTTCATGCAGCCGGCATTCGTCCATTTAAGACTCCACACCGAATTCTCCCTGGTCGACGGGATTGTCAAAATCAAAGCCTTGGTTAAACGACTGGCCGAGTTAAACATGCCGGCGGTTGCGGTCACCGAGCACGCAAATTTGTTCTCCCTGGTCAAGTTCTATAAAGCCTCCTTAGGCCAAGGCATCAAAGCCATCGCCGGTTCCGACGTACTGGTTTTTAATCCAGAGGATCCGGCCACGCCGTACCGGTTGACTTTGCTGGTCAACAATCACGCCGGTTACATTACGTTGACCGAACTGATCTCGAAAGCTTACCAGGAAGGCCAGCATCAGGGCGTGCCGATGCTCAAGCAGGAATGGATAGAAGCCAATCATAACGGCTTGATTGCGTTATCCGGGGCGATGAGCGGCTGTATCGGCAAGGCGCTGTTAGCCGAAAACCATGATGCGGCGAAAAGGCTGGCGGAGTTTTGGGGCGGATTGTTCGAAAACAGCTTTTACCTGGAGTTGCAACGGGTCGGTAAGCCGGAAGAGGAACGCTATATCGCCGCGGCCGTCGAACTGGCTATCGCAACCGGTTTGCCGGTGGTGGCGACCAACGATGTGCGCTTTATCGAGCAACAGGACTTTGCCGCTCATGAAGTGCGGGTTTGCATCAATCAGGGCCGGGTGCTGGACGATACCCGACGGCCCAAGGATTACACCGATCAGCAGTATTTACGTAGCGTCGAAGAGATGCAGGCCTTGTTCGCCGATATACCCGAGGCCCTGGAAAATACCGTAGAGATTGCCAAGCGCTGTAACTTGACGCTGACATTGGGCAAAAACTTCCTGCCCGATTTTCCGGTGCCCGAAGGCATGAACCTGGGCGAGTTTATGGCCGAAGAGTCGATGAAAGGCCTGGAAGAGCGTTTGCAGCATCATCCGGCGGTAGGCAAAGGCACGGACGAGGAAAACCGCCGCGTTTATTACGAGCGTCTGGATTTCGAGTTGAAAATGATCACCCAGATGGGTTTTCCCGGCTATTTCATGATTGTTGCCGACTTTATCCAGTGGGCAAAAAACAATTTGATTCCGGTCGGGCCGGGACGGGGTTCCGGTGCCGGATCGTTGGTGGCTTATGCGCTTAAAATTACCGACCTCGATCCTATCGAATTCGATTTGCTGTTCGAGCGTTTTTTAAATCCCGAGCGGGTTTCGATGCCTGACTTCGACGTGGATTTTTGCATGGATCGCCGGGACGAGGTGATCGATTACGTCGCCCGCAATTACGGCCGGGATCATGTCGCGCAGATTATCACCTACGGTTCGATGGCGGCGAAAGCGGTTATCCGCGACGTCGGCCGGGTGCTGGGTTTCGGTTACGGTTTTGTCGATCGCTTGTCTAAATTAGTGCCGTTTGAGATCGGTATGACGCTGACTAAAGCGCTAAGCGACAGCCCCGAACTGAAGCAGCTTTACGACACCGAGGAAGAAGTCAAAACCCTGATCGATATGGCGCTGTCGCTGGAAGGTACGTCCCGGAATGCCGGCAAACACGCCGGCGGCGTGGTGATTTCGCCGACCAAATTGACCGACTTTACCCCGCTGTATTGCGACCAGGACGGCAACAATCTGGTCACCCAGTTCGACAAAGACGACGTCGAAGCGGTCGGCTTGGTCAAGTTCGACTTTTTGGGCTTGCGCACGCTGACCATTATCGATTGGGCCTTGCAGGACATTAACGCCAAGCACACCAGACTGGGCAAGCCCTTGGTCGATATAACCGTCATTCCCCGAGACGATGCCGCTTCTTATAAGCTGTTAACCGCCGCCCAAACCACGGCCGTGTTCCAGCTCGAATCGCGCGGCATGAAGGAGCTGATTAAAAAACTCAAACCCGACTGCTTCGACGACATTATCGCGCTGGTCGCGCTGTTCCGGCCGGGGCCTTTGGAATCGGGCATGGTCGACGATTACATCAACGTCAAGCACGGAGCCAAAGCGGAATACGCGCATCCGTTATTGGAGCCGATTTTAAAACCGACCAACGGCGTTATTTTGTATCAGGAACAGGTGATGCAAATCGCCCGTGAAATGGCGTTATACACGCTGGGCGGAGCGGATATGCTGCGCCGCGCGATGGGCAAGAAAAAACCGGAGGAAATGGCCAAGGAGCGGGACAAATTCATGTCCGGCTCGGTGCAAAATCAGGTCGATGAAAAAATCGCCACTTACGTGTTCG
>Ga0265327_10001153_pt1 | contig 36004 bp, 25 predicted proteins | sample 41621metaG_FD_202089 | JGI IMG/M metagenome (GOLD analysis project Ga0265327, IMG submission 202089) | Rhizosphere microbial communities from Carex aquatilis grown in University of Washington, Seatle, WA, United States - 4-16-21 metaG | ecosystem: Host-associated > Plants > Roots > Rhizosphere...
CCAATCCCAAACAAGCACCGACCAGATAAGCCCGATTTTGCCATTTCCTGGGCTTGCCCGCCTTCGTTCTCATGGGCCACCTCTTGAATTACATTGGAACCGGCACAGGGCACAGAGGCCCGCGCCTCAATGCCAAGTTTGTAGCCTACAGGCGACAGTTTAAAAAGCAACGTAAATTTTACCGCCGCACACGGAATCGCAAGACTCAACGCCAAGAAAGCTGACCCCGGCGTCCGCGTCCGTTAAAATGCCAGGCATTTCCCAACCCCTATCTTAAGAACCGACATGCGCACCAGCCAATTCCCCCTGAACACCGTCAAGGAAACCCCCGCCGACGCCGAGATCATCAGCCACCAGCTCATGCTGCGGGCGGGCATCATCCGCAAGCTTGCCGCCGGGCTTTACACCTGGCTGCCGCTGGGCCTGCGCGTGCTGCGCAAGGTGGAGCGCGTGGTGCGCGAGGAAATGGACAAGGCCGGGGCGCTGGAAGTGTCCATGCCGGTGGTGCAGCCGGCCGAGCTGTGGCAGGAGTCGGGGCGCTGGGAGCAATACGGCCCGGAGCTGGCTCGCTTAAAAGACCGCCACCAGCGCGAATTCTGCCTGGGGCCGACCCACGAGGAGATCATCACCGACCTGGCCCGGAACGAGATCAAGAGCTACAAGCAATTGCCGGTCAATTACTACCAGATCCAGACCAAGTTCCGCGACGAAATCCGCCCGCGCTTCGGCGTGATGCGCGCCCGCGAGTTTTTGATGAAGGACGCTTATTCCTTCCATCTCGACCAAGCCTCATTGCAACAGACTTATGATGCGATGTTCGTGGCTTATAGCAATATTTTCAGCCGGTTGGGGTTGAAATTCCGCCCGGTTTTGGCCGACACCGGAGCCATCGGCGGCAGCCATTCCCATGAGTTCCATGTGCTGGCCGATTCCGGCGAGGACGCCATCGCCTTCTCCAACGGCAGCCAATATGCCGCCAACGTCGAACAGGCTGAGGCTTTGGCCCTGCCCTCCCCCGAGGAAGAACTTGCCGCCTTAACGCTCGTGGACACCCCCGGCCAGCACAGCATCGAAGACGTCAGCGCCTTTCTGAATGTGCCGCCTAGCCGCGTGTTAAAAACCTTGTTCGTGGCCGGTCTCGAAGGCGGCGTCATCGCATTATTGCTGCGTGGCGAACACGAGTTAAACACCGTAAAAGCAGCCAAGCTCGAAGGCGTCGCCTTGCCGCTGCGCTTTGCCACTGAAGCTGAAGTCCGCGCCGCCGCCGGTTGCGCGCCCGGATCGCTTGGCCCTATCGGCTTGACGATCCCAATCATCGCCGACCGCAGCGCCGCCAAGCTGGTCAATTTCGTCTGCGGGGCGAACCAGGACGGCAAGCATTACACCGGCGCGAACTGGGGACGCGACGTGGCCTTGCCAGAAGTGGCGGACATCCGCAATGTCGTGGACGGCGACCCCAGCCCGGACGGCCAGGGAATATTAAATATCGCCCGTGGCATCGAAGTCGGCCACATCTTCCAACTAGGCACGAAATACAGCGAGGCGATGGGCGCGACCGTGCTGAACGAGGAAGGCCGCGGCCAGGTGATGATCATGGGCTGCTACGGCATCGGCGTGACCCGCGTGGTCGCCGCCGCCATCGAGCAAAACCACGACGCCAAGGGCATCATCTGGCCGCAGGCCCTGGCTCCTTTCGATGTCGCGTTGCTGCCGATGAACATGCACACCTCCGCGCGTCTGCAAGAAAAGGCCGAGCAGCTTTACGCCGAGCTGCGCGCGGCCGGCTTCGAGGTGTTGTTCGACGACCGCAAAGCCCGCCCCGGCGTGATGTTCGCCGACATGGAGCTGATCGGCATCCCCCACCGCGTCGTCGTCAGCGACAAGGGCCTGGACGTCGGCACGCTGGAATACAAGGGCCGCCGCGACGCTGAAAGCCAGCACATCGCCATCGACGAGATTGTGGACTTCCTGCGCGGGCAGTCAACGCAAGCTTGACCCAGGGCCAACGCCATGAATCCGCTGCTACGCATCCCGCCGCCGGTGTACGCCTTGTTGTTGCTGGGTCTTTGCAAAGGGCTGGACAACCTGGCCCCTTTGCCGCTGGATCTTGCCTCGCCTACGCTGGGGACGGCCGTGGCTGCGCCGGGACTGGCGCTGATGTTTTGGGCCTGGCTGAGTTTTTTGAAAAAGAAGACAACGCCGATTCCCACCGGCGAGCCCAGCGCCATGGTCGCGGAAGGGCCATACCGCTTTAGCCGCAATCCGATGTACTTGGGATTTCTGCCGATGCTGGCCAGCGTCGTGTTTTTCACCGGCTCCGTGGTTTACCTGCTGGCACCGGCGGGCTTTTTCCTGATCGTAGACAAGCTGTTCGTCCCTTACGAAGAAGCCAAGCTGGAACGGCTATTCGGCGCGGAATACGCCAGGTTCAAGCGAAGCGTGCCCCGGTGGCGGTGAAAATTGGAAATTACCGGAAAGCCCCGGTATGCTAGAATGCCGCCCATCCCAATAGCTCCCAGGCAGGCTGCACGGTCATGCCCGGTTTTTGGCGCGACAAGCGCAAGACATGATTTCAAAAAATGGTTAGGAAAAATCCCTCATGAAACTCAATCTTATTCTGGCCCAGACGTTCCAGTTCGTCGTTTCTCTGCTGTTCATCACCATGGTGCTGTTTTATGGCGGCGTGATTTTGATGTTTCCGCTGGCCGTCTTGGTCTATGCGATCAAAATCGCCAGCTTGCTCGCCCCCACCGTTGTTGCCGTGGTCGTCGGCATCGCCGCGCTGGGCTACCTGGGGCTCAAGATTTCCCGCATGCCTGAACTGCTCGGCGCCTTGTTCGGCATCGGCAGCGAGCTGGTCGCGTTCGGCTTCAAGCAAAAAGAGCGCTTTGAGCCCATCGTCGAAGCCGCGCGCGGCAAGACGGCCTGAGGCCAGTCCCGCCGCAAAACGCAAAACCCCGCCTAGGCGGGGTTTTTTTTCATCCATTGCGCCAAGGCGCGCAGGCGACTGAAAACATCGCGAGCCTTGAGGATGGAAGGATATTGAAAATTTGGAGCGGGCGACGGGATTCGAACCCGCGACATTCAGCTTGGGAAGCTGACGCTCTACCAACTGAGCTACACCCGCGTTGCGTGGGCGATGATTTTACGGCTTTTCCCCAGGCACCACAATGGGGGATGAACTAATCGCAATGATTTTGTATCGTACTCGATGCCGGTGTCCAATCCCCGGGTGTCATAAAAATTAAATCGAAGTTGGAGGTTAACATGCCCGTCCTTGGTGGAATCATTTCTATCGCGTTCACCGTCTGGTTCTACATGACCGCCGAATCCAGGAAAGTCCCGGCAATCCCATGGGCCATCGCGGGATTCATCAGTTATTTCGTCCCTTATCTGGTTTGGGTGCGCTTGGTCGCGGCGAAGGCGGTGCCCTACCCTTCCGCGGGAATACTGGTCGGCGCCGTGTGCGCCGCGCTAGTGCTTACGCTGCTGCTGAAGAGGATCAAGCTGCCGGAAGCGTGAAGCTGCTCCCTCGCAGATCAAAAAACGCGCTGGCGGACTAGCCCCCGGCGCGTTTTTTTTGGAACCGAAAGCCGCAAGCTTACAGCTTGTCGGCGTTCGAGCTCAGGTAGGAAGCGACGCCGTCAGCATCCGGCTTGAAGCCGCTCTGGCCTTTGTTCCAGCCGGCCGGGCAGACTTCACCATGCTCTTCGACAAACTGCAAGGCGTCAACGACGCGCAGCAGTTCGTCAAAATTGCGGCCCAGCGGCAGATCGTTCACCACCTGGTGGCGCACGACGCCTTGGGTGTCGATCAGGAAGGTTCCGCGATAAGCCACGCCCGCCGCCGCCTCGACGTCATAAGCCTTGGCAATGGCGTGGGTGATGTCGGCGATCAGCGTGTACTTGACCGGGCCGATGCCACCTTTGTCGATAGGCGTATTGCGCCACGCGCTGTGGGTGAACTGGGAATCAATCGACACCCCCAGCACTTCCACGCCGCGTTCTTTCAACTCTGCCACGCGGTGATCCAGAGCGATCAGCTCGGTCGGGCAAACGAAGGTGAAGTCCAGCGGATAGAACACAATGGCGACGTATTTGCCTTTGGTTTCCTTGGAAAACTCGTAATCGACGATGGAGCCGTCGCCAAGCACGGCGGAAGCGATGAAATCGGGGGCCTGTTTACCAACTAGCACACTCATTTAAGTCTCCTGTGAATTGACCGGAAGGGGAAAAGGATTTCGCCGCCGGGCTTTAAACCCTGGCGCGGCGCGTGCCCCGGCGAACCGGGAACCTCGAATTTAAGAGGCTTCGATTGTACACCGAAATAGTCGGGAATAGGCAAGCACTATCAGGCAAGAGACAAGGTAGGATTGTCCATGACATCCTGCCACACCTCGCCGCCCGGCCCATCTAGCGCGGGCTGGATGCTTGCATAGAGCATCCCTTGTGAATGATGAATATCCAAACGGGGGATTCCGTCCGCCGCCTCGCGCTGGCCAACCAAGCGGATGGAATGGATGTTCGGCCCGCGCAAGCGCAGTTTGAAGCCTTTGCCTGCGATGCTGAGGGTCTCGCCGGTCAAACCCACGGCATGGATGACCGTCTTGCGCAGATGCAAAGCCGGACTGGCGACCACGATAGTGCAAGGCAGCTCCAATTTTGCCAGGAGCGCAAGCCTGTCGTGCAACTTCGCAATCGAGAGAAAACCGTCGCCGTCAAGCGGCTGCGCAACCGGCGCAGCAGGCGCGCGAAAAATGTGGCGCTGGGAATGGAACCCTTCCGCCGCCGGCATAGGGGAATCGAAAAACTGGGGAAACGATAATGCGTGCATGAGTGCCTCCTTGTAACGGCCATGTAAAAGACTGCGCGAATAAATATGCAAAGCGTGGGCCAAGTCCATTCCCGGCGGTGCCGCCGAGGCGCGCCGGCCAAAACAGCCCCGCTTGCCCCTGCTTGCTATATTTTCCCCCCTGCAGATGAAAAATGGATGACAGCCGGCCCCAGGCCAAAACGAGGAAGACAGGGGAAATGACACAGTCAGCGGGCCATAGGTCACCGGCAAGCCGTCCAGGCCATGCCGGTGCCTGCCGCCGGACGGAGCGGAGCGGCGGGAAGATACTTGCCGCTTACCGCACCCAGAATAGGCGGCTTAGAAAAACGTCCCGCTTATCGGCGAGGAGGCGGAAGCATAGCGCTTGCGCGGCATGCGGCCAGCCAGGAAAGCTTCACGGCCAGCCTCAATGGCTTTTTTCATGGCCGAGGCCATCAGCACCGGGTTTTTCGCCTCGGCGATGGCGGTATTCATCAGTACGCCACCGCAACCCAGCTCCATGGCAATTGCTGCGTCAGAAGCAGTACCCACGCCAGCGTCCACCAAAATAGGCACATTAGCGTTTTCGATGATGGTGAGGATGTTGTAAGGATTGCGGATGCCCAGCCCCGAGCCTATAGGCGCGGCCAACGGCATCACCGCGACACAGCCGATATCCTCCAGCCGCTTGGCGATGATCGGGTCGTCGTTGGTGTAGACCATCACGTCGAAACCGTCGGCAACCAGAATTTTTGCCGCCTCCAAGGTGGCGACGATGTCCGGGAACAAAGTCTTGGTGTCGCCCAGCACCTCCAGCTTCACCAGCTTGTGGCCGCCGAGCAGCTCCCGCGCCAGACGGCAAGTCCGTACCGCATCTTCCACTGTGTAGCAGCCGGCGGTGTTGGGCAGAATGGTGTAACGGTCGGGCGGCAGCACGTCCAACAAGTTAGGCTGGCCGGGGTCTTGGCCGATGTTGCTGCGGCGAATGGCGACCGTGACGATTTCCGCGCCGCTGGCCTCCGTGGCCAGGCGCGTCTCCTCCATGTCCTTGTATTTCCCAGTGCCCACCAGCAGGCGCGAACGGTACACCTTGCCGGCGATAAGCAAGCCGTCGTCGCTTCCGCCACCGATGGCGTGGACGATTTCCACCCGATCACCGTCTTTCAATTGATGTCCCGCGTATTGCCCATGGGGGACGATTTCCCGGTTCAACTCCACGGCGACGCGCTTTCCAGCGAGGCCAAGTTGCTCGACCAGGGCGGACAGACTCAAACGTTCGACGACCGTGCGCGGCTCGCCGTTAACAATAATTTGCATGTGATTGACCATTACGGTTTGTTGCGGAGATCCAGAGCCTTCATTGACGGCGATGGCGCCGACGCGCCTCCACGGCAGCGGCCAGTTCGCGCAACAAGCGCTCGCTGTCATCCCAGCCTAGGCAGGCATCGGTGATGCTTAAGCCGTAGACCGGCACCTTGCCCGGCTCCAGTTTCTGCTGGCCAGCCTTCAGATGGCTTTCGATCATCACGCCGATGATGCGCCCGTCGCCGGCGGCAATTTGCCCCGCCACGTCAAGGCCGACCGGGATTTGCCGCCGGTAATCCCGCGAACTATTGGCATGGCTGAAATCGACCATGATCGTAGGCGGCAGGCCCGCCCCCTCCAATTCGGCGGCGGCGGCGTTGACGCTGTCGGCGTCATAATTGGGAACCTTGCCGCCGCGCAGGATGATGTGGCTATCTTCATTACCCGTCGTGGAAAAAATCGCCGAGTTCCCGTCCTTGGTCAAAGACAGGAAATGATGCGGCCTGCGCGCCGCGCTGATGGCGTCGATGGCAATCTTCACGGTGCCGTCGGTAGCGTTCTTGAAGCCCACCGGACAAGACAGCCCCGACGCCAGCTCGCGGTGAACCTGGCTTTCCGTGGTACGTGCGCCGATGGCCCCCCAACTGATGAGATCAGAGACATATTGCGGCGTAATCAAATCGAGATATTCGGTGGCAGCCGGCATCCCCATCGCGTTGAGATCGAACAAAAGCTTCCGCGCCAGGCGCAAGCCCTTGTTGATGTTGAAGCTTTCGTCCAGATCCGGATCGTTGATCAGGCCTTTCCAACCGACGGTGGTGCGCGGTTTTTCAAAATAGACGCGCATGACGACGACTAGGTCGCCGGCAAGTTCGCGCTTGAGCCCAAGCAACCTGCCCGCGTAGTCGATAGCAGCCAGCGGATTGTGGATGGAACAGGGGCCGACGACGACGAGCAGGCGATCATCCTCGCCCGCCAGGATGCGGTGGATTTCCTGCCGCGCTTCCAGCGTGACCAGCGCGGCTTCCCGGGTGATGGGATACTCCTCGTGGATTTGGCGGGGTGGCAGGACAGCCTCGATTTGGCGAATGCGCAAATCGTCAGTGTTAAATTCATTACTCATTGCGGCGATATCGGTTTGATCGTTCAGGGCGCATCCGGACGCAGCGTGACCGCTCGGAAGGGGATGACATGAAAAATTAGTTATTTTACCGCGAAATGCGATGTTCTAGCCAAATTTTCAGACAATCGCCAGCGCCGCGTCGGTGCCAAGCCCGCCGCAACCCGAAGCTCCGCCCCGGACGGCAGGGATGCGCCATGGTTTCCGACCCAGGCGGCAATATCGCGCCAAGGCTTTTCCGCCTGCAAATCGCGCAGCAGCAAATGATAGCCGTTTGCATAGAAGGCCGCGCGGGTTTGCGTGGCCGACATCTTCGCCAACATCTGCACGACCGGCTCGCGAGGCACCACCTGGTCGCGCTCGCCGTACAGCACCAGCGTGGCGGCTTGCAGCTTTCCGGCGCGGTCTAACGCCGCGTCCATCAAATCGGCCAGCCCATACATCGCATCCACCCGGGTCGCCTTGATGACTAAAGGATCGCGCCCCAGCCCCCGCAACATCGCGATATTGTCCGACGCCATGATCTTCAAACCCTCGCCGGTCAAACGCAGCCAAGGCGTGGCATGCGCGGCGGTGTCCAGCAACAGCCGCTGGTACCAGGGCATGGTGGCGCGCCCCCACACCGCCGGGGAAGCGAGGATCACGCCGTCGGCAAGCGGCGGCCGGGCGGAGGCCATGGCGACAATCGCCACCGCCCCGCCCATGCTCTCGCCCAGCACATACAACGGAACGCCGGGGTGGCGCAGGCGCGCCTGCGCGACAAAAGCCCCCAGGTCGTCCGCATAAGCGTCCACCCCCGCCCACACACCCCGCCCCGGCGCGTTGCCGAAGCCGCGCTGGTCGTAGGCGTAACAGGCAATCCCCTGCTTGGATAAATATTCGCCAGGCTGAGTGAAAAAATGGCTGTAATCATTGAAGCCGTGCAAAGCCACGATGATCGCCCTAGCCTGCCCCCCTGGCGGCGTCCAGGCGCGCACCGGCAACACTGCCCCGTCAGCGGCGACAAAATGGGCGCGGCCTAGAAACGGCGCCGAGACCGCCGCGCCCGGCCGCTGGGTCAACGGCGTACAGCCGGCGCAAAGCAGCAAAGCGAGAACGGCGCAAACCCCATGGCGGGGAATGCGCATTATTTTGGGCCACCCTGATAAATCGTGCCAAACAGCCAGTCGAACAGAGGGATGGTGATATTAAAGTTATACCGTGACATCAGCGCCGGGTCATGGTGCAACCTGTGGTGGCTGCGCAACGCCCGTATCGTCGGCAATTTTGACACCAAGGCCTCCTCGGAAGCATGATAGGCAAGGTGCAGCCATTCATAAGACAGGAAATAAGCCAGCGCCGTCGCCACCACAAGATAGGCCATGTTGGGGGAAACAAAAAAATACAGCAAAACGCCAATGGGCAGGTAAAAGCCGACAAAAAGCACGCCGATAATCGTCACTGGCAATAGCAGCGCGGCGAAATCGCCGGGATCGTCGTAGCCATATTCATCATAGGTGAAATACCGGTGGTGGATGGTGGTATGCTCGTAGACTGACGCCAGATACGGCCAATTGTGGTGCATCGGGCCGCGATGTAGCAGGTATTCGGCGAGGATGGCATAAACCAGGATCACTGGCACTGTCAACAACTCCCGAGCAGTCACGTCCCGCATCAGCCAAATGCAAACCGCTATGCCCACAAACCCGGTGAGCGTGGTTTTCCAGAAATGCCCCCATCCACGATAAGACGGAGACACAACATTCTCTCGAATATGGACTCTAAACTCTGCTGTGTTCATTTTTAATACCTCCTTAAGCGAGACCGATAAATACGCATAATGCATACCGATTGTAGCAGTGCGCATGGGGGATTGACACCGCTTTGCCAAGCGTCCGAACAAGCCCTCCGACCCCCCGCAAAACTGGTTTGCAGGCCAGCGCCCTGCTGTCAGTGCCGTGTGCGCGGAACCGCATGGAGCGTCGCCGCAGCCAGCAAGGCTTGCATGTCCACGGCGTCGAAGCGGTAATGGCGGTTGCAAAATTCGCAGCCTACTTCCAGCCCGTCTTCTTGTTTGAGACCCGCCTCCAATTCCTCCGGCCCCATGCTGCGCAGCACGGCGGCAATACGCTCGCGGGAGCAGGAGCAGCGGAAAGACACCGGCTCGGGATCAAACAGGCGCACCGCTTCCTCATTGAACAAGCGATACAGCAATTGCTCGCCAGACAACAAAAGCAATTCCTTTTCTCTGACGGTGCCAGCCAGCAGGCAGACACGCGCCCAGCCCTCATCATCGACATGGGCGCCGGGCAGCGCTTGCAAGAACAAACCCGCCGCGTATTCCCCGTCGGCAGCCAGCCAGAGGCGGGTGGGCAATTGCTCGGAGCGGGTGAAATAATGCTCGACGGCCTCGGCCAGATTCCTCCCCTCCAAGCCAACAATACCCTGGTAAGGTTCCGCGCCCTCGTTTTGCAGGGTCAACACCAGCCGCGCCGCGCCATAAATTTCCTCCAGACAGGTGCCGGCCGGCGGCTGGCCTTCCCGCCACAGCGCAAGGCCACGCAGGGTGCGCCGATGGGTGGCCTGGGCGACCAGCGTATGCAGCGGGCCTTCCCCTTGCACCTGGAGTATCAAAGCACCGTCAAACTTGACGGTGGCGGAAAGCAGCACAACGGCGGCCAGGGCCTGGCCCAATTGCTCGCGCACGGCGTCAGGATAGGCGTGGCGCTCCAGCACGGCCTGCCAACTGGCACCCAAGCGCACCAGTTCGCCGCGTATGCCGAGCTCGTCAAAGATGAATCGCCGCAAAGTGTCTTGCTCGCCCATGGTTTCATTCCCGCGTCGAAAAATCCGGCGATTATACAACCGAAGCGTCGTGTCGGACTGCCGCCCCGCCGTCCAGCAGCGCTGGATGGACGAGCGGCACCCGGCTGGCGGGCAATCCCGGGCCTGGCGGGGAGAAGCGCCCGTAATTCGCCAACTGCCTGGCCGGCAACCGGCCCACGACGCTTTCCAACTCGGACAAGCGCATGCCCTGCCTGACTAAATAAGCGATGTACGTGTGCCGCAGCGCGGCGGCGTCGAAGCTGTCCGGCTCGGGCAGCCCGGAGTCGAAAGCGGCGCAGCGAATCCGCGCCTCCACCTCCTCGCCGTCGGCGTCCGCCAAAGCCAAGCCGGCAGCCTGCGCCAGGCTGGCTTTTAGACGGGGAGCCAAGGGCAAATTCCTGGGGCGCTCGCCGACGACCTGTATCCGGTTCGCCGTCAGGTCAAAATTTTCCGCTCGCAAACCGGCGGCTTCGTCGGCGCTCAAACCGGACAACAGCAGCCCTATCCAACGCTGGGTCGCGCTGTCGGCGGCTTCCAGCAGGACATGGATTTCCTGCCCGGCCAGTTCGCGGGGGAAAGGGCTTTCCAGCGCCAAGGGAGCGGTTTGCCGCGACAGCAAGGCGGGCTCGTCTTCCTCGTGGCGACGCGACGGAAGCCCGCCTTGCACGGAGTAGAACTGGAAGCTCGGCATGGCGGCGGGCGCGGGCGTTTCCGCAGTCCGCGTCAGATAGTCATAAAGCCAGATAAAGACCAGAGCGAACAGCAGGCTGGCGGCCAAGGCTATGCCGCTGTCCCGCCAATAACGCGGCCAGATGGCCTCGGCCGGCGGGTAGGCGCGCTCCACCACTTGCAGCGGCGGATACGTTTCTTTTGGCCGGGATTCGGCCTGCGCCAGCTTGGCCTGGAGGTCACGGCGCAGCCCTTCCAGGCGCTCCAGATCCGCATGCATCGTTTCTTGCTCGGCAAAGCGGTTGGTGAACTCGGAGGATTCGCGTTTCAATTCGTCAATCTTCTGGCGAAGGCCGCTGACCGTCTGCTGCGCGCTCGCGTGGGCCTGTTCCACTTCGCTCAATAAAGCGCGGCTGCCATTTTCGGCCTTGCTGCGAATCTCCGCCTCGACTTGGGCGAGCTGGCCGGGAATCTGCTTGAGCTGCGGATGCATCGCCAAATAAGCCGGCGTGTAGCGGCGCTGCAAGTCCTTTTGCATCTCGCGCAACTCCTGCGCGCGCTTTTCCAGGTTCTCCAAACCTGGCGCCTCTTCCGGCGGCAGCACCGGTTCGCCACGGGCAATAGCGGCACGGACCGCATCGAGCTTGGATTTCGCCTTTACCTGCTCGTCGATGGCTTTGTTCATCGCCTCGTTCAAGCCCTTAAGCCGTAACATCGGGGTGTTGTCCGTGTCGGTCTTGGCCTGGATGTCGTGGGCGGCGCGGAAATGCTCCAGCGCCTCGCGTTTCGCCGCGACTTTCTTATCCAGTTGACGCGACTCCTCCTCCAAGCTGGTGTAGTTGTTGCTCGCCGCCGCCAGCATGGTTTGTTCACGCAACGCTTGATAGGCGTCGATCCAGGCGTTGACCAACGGCGCCAGGATTGCCGGTCGCGGGCCTTGGGCTTTCAGCTCGACCAAATTGGTCTCCGCCACCATGGCGACGCTCAACAGCTTGCGCAAATCGTCCAGCCCCAAACGCGGCGAATCTTTAAGCGCCGGCTGTTCATACAGCCGCCGCAAAGTTTCTTCAAATAGCGGGACGCCCAGCAGAATCTGCCGCTGCAAGGTGACGTGCTCGGCCCCGCCGGCAGGGCGGTCGCGCTCCGTCAGGGTAACGCTGGGCAACAGGTTTTGCCCTGGAGCCGCCACCGTGTGGACGGTGCTGGCTTCCCCTCTGCCGGCCTCCTCCGGGGCGACCGTGAGCAGCGAGGCCGTGCTTTGATAGAGGGGGGTGCGCAGCCAAACGTAGGCCAGGCTGGAACCCAGGCCAAGCGCAAACAGGCCGAGGAAAAGCCAAAGGCGGCGGTGTTTTCCATCCGCTCTCGGCGGCGGGCCAGGATAATCCGGCATTCCTTGCGGATTGGGGAAGATTTCAATGGCGGGCGGCGGCGTGGACATGGCTGGCCGGTCTCCTTGAGAAGTGGGCGGTTAAGCGGCGGGCGCGCCGCCCAAGCGGTAACAGGGCTCGTAATGGCTGCCAGGCAGCTTCATGCGGCCTTGGGCGGCGAAGGCGGCGAGGAGTTCGTCCAAAGGCCGCAACACGGCGGCTTCCCCGCTCAGTTGGAACGGGCCGAACTCTTCAATGGCGCGGATGCCGTCGGCTTTGACATTGCCTGCGACGATGCCAGAAAACGCCCGCCGCAACTGGGCGGCCAATTGGTGGGCGGGCTGGTCGCGGCGCAGTTCCAGACCCGCCATATTGGCGTGGGTGGGGGCGAAGGGCAATTGGAAATTCTTGTCGATTTTTAGCAGCCAATTGAAAAAATAGGCGTCTTGGTGTTGCTTGCGGAAATGCCTGACCGCCTCCAGCCCGTCCTTCATGACTCGCGCCACCTCGGGCGGATTGTCCACGATGATGCGGTAATGCTGGCGCACCTGGGGGCCGATGATGGCAGCGAGGAAGGCGTCGATACGCTGGAAATAATCGGCGCTGGCGGCGGGGCCAGTGAAGATGAGCGGAAACGGCAGATATTTGTTTTCCGGGTGCAGCAAGATGCCCAGCAGGTAGAGGATTTCCTCCGCCGTGCCCGCCCCGCCGGGGAAGACGACAATGCCGTGGCCCAGCCGCACGAAGGCTTCCAGCCGCTTTTCGATGTCCGGCAGGATGACCAGTTCATTGACAATGGGGTTGGGCGGCTCGGCGGCGATGATGCCGGGCTCGGTGAGGCCGACGTAGCGGGCATCAGTGACCCGCTGCTTGGCGTGGGCAATGGTCGCGCCTTTCATCGGCCCCTTCATCGCGCCGGGGCCACAGCCCGTGCAAATGTCCATGCCGCGCAAGCCCAGCTCGTAGCCCAACACTTTGGTGTACTGGTATTCCTCGGAGCTGATGGAATGGCCGCCCCAACAGACCACCAGATTGGGCGGCTCATTGGCTTTGAGGGCGGCGGCATTGCGCAAAATGTGGAACACAGCGCTAGTAATGTCTTCCGGACGCGACAGGTCAAAAGCCGGGTTGGCGACAATCTCGGTGCTGGTGTAGACGATATCGCGCAACACCGCGAACAGATGCTCACGGATGCCCCGAATCATGATCCCGTCCACGAAAGCGCGCTCAGGAGCGTTGATGACGTCCAACTGGATGCCGCGCTCCTGCTGCAACACGCGGATGTCAAAATCCTTGAAGCGCTCCAGCACGGCGCGGCTGTCATCTTCATTGCCGCCCGAATTGAGCACCGCCAGAGAGCAGCAGCGGTAGATTTCATGCAGCCCGCTTTCGCTGGTGTCTAGCAGTTTGGCGACCTCCAATTTCGAGAGGATTTCCAGCGAGCCTTCCGGGCGGATCAGCGTGTTGAGCTTGCGCATAGTGTTCAAATACGTCCAAAGCCTGGGAGGCTCGTCTGCGGTTCTTAAGGATGGTAGGCCAAAGGCGGAAGTGGTATCTTAAAATTTTATGCCGACGCTTCTGAAACCAAAACCATGAAATTCAACCCTTTTCCCTGGCTATGCCTACTGGCTTTGTTGGCGCTGTCTTTTTGGGTTCGCACCCACCTGATTGAAAACAGTGAATTAGGCTTTTTCTGCATGGACGGCGGGCAGACCTTCTCCTGCAAAGCCCGCTGGCTTTTCACGCTGTTCATTGAATATAAAGCGCCAAGCTGGCTGGTCTTGTTCCTCGGCGTGCTGGCCGCCCTCACCCGCTCCGGCCTGCTTGGTTTCCTGGCCGGGGCGCTGGGCATGATAGGGCTGATCGTGTACGCCAAAGATTATGCCGCCGTGGGCTTCCTACTCGGCGTCATGACGCTGGCCCGGGCGCAGTTCGACGAATACCGGCACGAGCACCGAAGCAGCCAATAACAGGCTGACGCAGGCCCAGCCCAAGGCATGGTAATTAGGCCCCTCCGGCAAGCCCCAAGGCTCCAGCCTAGGGGTAGCCAGGTTTTCGTTGACGGCAGTCCACAACCCGGAAAAGCCGATCCAGCCCGCCAGCAGGACCTCTTCCAAGTCGGCGTTGTTCTTCGGGCTAATCCAGGCCATCAGGGCCAAACCCAAGGCGGGGGCCGCATACAAGGCTGACGGGAAATCCCGCATCCGCGCATCAAACACCATCAGCAAGCCGACAAAGGCCGCGCCGAACAGGAATAGAAAGCGCAAGCCGCCGAGCAGACGCGCCTGCGGGCTGTGGCTTTGGTCGTTGCGCCTAAGCCAGCGCAGCAGATGGCTGGCCGCCGCCACTTCTGGCAAAGGCGCGCCCTTGGCGCACCATGCCGCCAAAGGCCGGGCAAACGCCAGCGTCGCCACGAACGCCGCCGCAGCGTAAAAACCGGTGACGCCCCACTCAAATACGCTGCGGTTGGCGATCAGCATGTCGCGGAAGAAACTCGTCCACGCGCCGCCGCCGGCGATGCCGATGGCCAGCAGCGCCAAGACGCCATCGCTGTTCAAGCGGCGCCGCTCCAAAAACAGTAGTGCGGCAAAGAACAAGCCCATGACGCCGTAGGCGGGAAGGCGCCAAGACGGGGCTTCGGCCACCGGCCCTCGGAAAGGAAACTTAGCCACGCCGGCGCCGTCCAAAATGCCCCAATAGCCGCCGACCGCACCCTCCTCCTTGCGCTTCCACGGCTGGTCGAAGGCCTCGATCACATTGTAGGGGACTTTTTCCAGCGCCATGCGCACGGCAAACTCCCGGATAAAGCGGGCTTCGTTGACCAGGCTGGGCTCCGCGCCCAGGCGCTGGCGGCCATAACTAGGCCAGCCGGTCTCGCCGATCATCACCTCCTTATCCTTGAAGTCCTCTTTCACGCGCCAGTAAATGGCGTCCGCATATCCCACGGCATTTTCAATGGCCGGGGGATTGTCGTCCCAATAGGGCAAAATATGGATGGTGATAAACGACACGGCATCCGCCAATTCCTTGTTACGCTGCCAGAACGCCCAAATATCGGCGTAAGTGACCGCCATATCGGGCGGCACGGCGGCCCTGACCCGCTCGATGTATTTGCGCAACGCCGAAACCGGCTGCTCCCGGCGCAGCAAAACCTCGTTGCCGACCACGATGGCGCGGATGGCGCCGGGGTACTTCCGCGCCGCCTCAATGCCCTTCGCCAATTGCAGCTCGTTGTCGGCGGCAATGCCGCTGATCCACAGCCCCAAGATCACTTTCATGCCAAGCTTCTGCGCCACCCGGGGCACATCGTCCAAGCCGTGGATGACAGAATAAGTGCGCACACAATCGAAGCGTTGCGCCAGCAAGGTCAGGTCGTTCTCGATTTGCGCCGGGTCTATCCGCAGTGCCTTGTCGAAAGGTGACTGATCCGAATCGTGGTAGGGAGCATAGGATACGCAACTGAGATGGTCGCTCAGCGCGTCCACCAGGATCCGCGGCTCGGCCGCGCGCCACCAGTAAAAAATCGAAAACAAGGCGCAGGCCGCCAGCGCCAGGGAAACAAGACCGCGTTTCGAGAGCATGTCAATCACACCATCCACTTAAAGACTGTTGGCGGATAATGTACCATAAGCCCAGTGTTTCGATTGAGGCTTGTCGCCGCGCAGGCAGTGCCCGCGCCGCGCCCGGCTTATAATAACTACAAACAATTTGACGACTTAAACAGGTGGAATTTATGAAGTTCAGGAATGTCCCCGCCCCGCGCACCGCCAAACGCATTCGCGGCCTTGCCGGCATTGGACTGGCGGCACTTGCGCTGATGCCTTTGTCGCCCGCTGTGGCGGATGATATTGCCAAGCCGGCGGCCGCCGCGCAGGAAAAAGCGTCGGCCCCAACCCCCCCGCCCGCTTCGCCAAAAGCCGCGGGCGAAGCCAAAGCCGCTGCCGCGGCCAAAGCGCAGGCGCAGACCGCCGCGCCCGCCAAGCCCGCTTTCGCGGCGCCTTGGGAATGCATCCGCACCGGCCAGCGCGTGATCGCGGCGTTGACGCGGGACGACACGGGCGCGGCCAGCCAGTTCTTCGCCTTCTACAATGCGTTCAAATGCCCGCAGCCGCACTTGGCGCAAGCATTCGGCTGCCTGGTCAAATACCAGAAAACCAACCCGACCATCGCCAGTCCCGCGCCCGAGGTGGTCAGCCAATGCTGGGACGATCCCGCCGCGCTTCCCAGAGCCCCCGCGCCCACGCCCGCGCCGGAGCCGCCGCACTCAGGCTCCAACTGAGCATCTGCTCAAAGCCGGGGCGCGTCCAAACCTAGCCGCTAGGCGGGCCGCGCCCCACCCACACGCCCCCGGAACGACGCAACTTTATCCCACACCTAAAATAGCCGACTATGCGACTCATCGTTCTGACTTCCATGGTTCTAGCCGCCCTTCTGCAAGCCGCCATCTGGTTTCTGGCGCACCAAGCCGAACAGCCGCTCGATTTCACCGGCAAGATCGCCTCGCTGTCGCTGGCTTACGAGCCGACCGACAACCCCAAATTCAATGGCCGCCTATTAAGCGCCGAGGAGCTTGACCATGACCTGGGCCTGATCGCCGAAATCGCCAAGAAGGTACGCATCTATACTGCCAGCGGCAATGTCGCCGCCGTGCCGAAACTGGCACAGAAGCACAATCTCGATGTCAGCCTCGGGGTCTGGCTGGAAGACGAGCGCGACATCGTCGGCAAGCTCCTCCCGGAAATCCAGCAAAGAAACCAAAACGAGCTGGACGCGGCGATCAAGCTCGCGCAAGAAAACTGGAACGTGCGCGAATTGATCGTGGGCAACGAGGTCTTGCTGCGCGCGCGCATCGCCTATGCCGACGTGAAAGCCCCCAAAACCGGCAAGCTGGAGCTGTCTCCGGAAGCCAGGTTGCGCATGGACGATCTGGTCAAATACCTTCGCCAGGCCAGGGAGAAGCTGAAGGGCGGCAACAAGCAGGTGTCCACCAGTGAAGGCTGGAGCGAATGGGTGTTTCTGCCCGACCTGGTGAACGAGGTCGATTTCGTCACCACCCACAACCTGCCTTTCTGGGAGCTGATCCGGGCCGACAACGCCGTCGAGTATGCCTTGGACAAATGGAAGTTGCTGCGCGACCTCTATCCCGGCAAGCGGGTGCTAATCGGCGAGTTCGGCTGGCCCAGCCAGGGCTACAACCGCATGGCGGCGGTGCCGAACCCGCTGAAGCAAGCCCAAGTCATCCGCAAGTTCCTGGTCGAGGCGCAAAAGCGCGGCATCGACTACAACATCGTCGAAGCCTTCGACCAGCCGTGGAAAACCTTTGAGGGCAGCAATGTCGGGCCGTACTGGGGGATGTACTATTCTAATCGCACAGCCAAGTTCCCGCTGACCGGCGAGGTGGAGAAGATCCGCATCGAGGCGGCGGCCGGCGGCATCGTGATCGGCTCGCTGATCACGCTGTGGGGGCTGCGGCGGCGGCGGCCGACCTTCGGCCATGCCATCGCCTACGCCCTGGCCGCCAACGCGCTCGGCGCCGGCCTCATCTCAGCCGCCTTGTATCCGTTCGATTATTACCTGAACGCCGGGCTCTGGGTGATGTGGGGCATCGGCATCCTGATGATGCTGCCCTTGGCCGTCATCACCTTGGCGAAGGTGCATGAAATCGCCGAGGTGATGCTGGGCCACCAACCGGTGCGCCTGATCGAGCGCGGCAAGGGCACGCCGGCCTTGGCCAATCCAGCCCCGCTGGTTTCCATCCATGTCCCCGCCTACAAAGAGCAGCCCGACATGTACAAGGCCACGCTGGACAGCATGGCCGCGCTGGATTACCCGAACTTCGAGGTGCTGGCCATCGTCAACAACACCCCCGAGGAGCATTACTGGAAGCCGATCCAGGCGCATTGTGAGAAACTCGGCCCCCGCTTCAAATTCGTGTTTCTGCCCAAAGTGTCCGGCTTCAAGGCTGGGGCGATGAATATGGCGCTGGAATTCATGGACAAGGACGCCGCGGTCATCGCGGCCGTGGACGCCGACTACCAGGTACATCGAGACTGGCTGAAAGACCTCGTGCCTTGGTTCAACGATCCCAAGGTGGCGATCATCCAAGCGCCGCAAGACCATCGCGACGGCGCCGAAAATCTGTTGAAAACCATCATGAATGCGGAATATGCCGGCTTCTTCGACATCGGCATGGTGCAGCGCAACGAGGACAACGCCATCATCGCCCACGGCACCATGCTGATGGTGCGCCGCGCCGCCTTCGACGAGGTGGGTGGCTGGGCCACCGACACCATCGTCGAAGACACCGAACTGGGCCTGCGCCTGCTGACCCGGGGCTACCACGCCCACTACACCCGCGAGCGCTACGGCTGGGGCGTGCTGCCGGACACCTTGCTGGCCTTCAAGACGCAGCGCCACCGCTGGGCTTACGGCGCGATGCAAATCATCCGCAAGCACTGGCGGCACATGCTGCCGAAATCCAGGACGCTGACCCCGCAGCAGAAATACCATTTCGTGACCGGCTGGGCCTATTGGTTCTCCGACGCGGTGGGCACGGCGGTGTCGTTCCTGAACCTGGTGTGGGTGCCGTTGATTATCCTGGCCGACCTGGCCTTTCCGGCGGTGGCCTTGACCGTGCCGGTGTTGACGGCGGTGCTGGTGAACATCGTCCACGCTTGGCTGCTGTACAGCCGAAGGGTGCGCATCCCCAAGCGGCAGATCGTCGGCGCGGCGCTGGCGGCGATGAGCCTGCAATACACCGTGTCCAAGGCGGTCGTCGAAGGCATGATCCGCGACGGGCTCGCGTTCAAGCGCACGGAAAAAGGCGGCTTGGTCAAGAAGAAGAAAGCCGACCGCCCCGCGCAGACGGAAACCATCCTCGGCGTGCTGCTGTTGTCGGGCGCCGTTTGGCTGTGGCTGGCCAACCAGTTCGATGTTTACGAGCAAAACCTGTTCGCCTTGACCGTCCTCATCCAAAGCATCCCATTCCTCTGCACGACGCTGATGAGCCTGATCGAAGAAGGGCAAAATTGGCGCGCCGCCCGCGCCGAGCCGGAGCCGCGACAAGCCGATTGACACAGACCCTGGCCGGGGGTGGCCAAGACCTAAAGAGCCGCCCGGCTTAGGGCGTGACCAATAACACAAATTGGACAAACACTTATGTTGACATCGCCCCACCGCCCCGTCATCGCCCGCCCGGCGGCCAAATTGGAAGCGAACATTCCCAATTTTTTCACCGCCTTCATCCGCCTGGCCGGGCCGTTCTGGCATTCCGAAAACAAACAGGCAATCCGCCTGCGCACCTTGGCCCTGGTGGGTCTGACTGTGCTGCAAATCGTCATTGCCGTATCGGTCACGGAATGGAGTTCCGGCCTGTTCAACGCGCTGGAACAACACTCGATGTCCAAGCTGTGGACGCAGATCTGGCTGGTGGTGCTGATCCTGGCCGCCAATATGGGGGTCACGGTTCTGCACTTGACCGTCAAGCGGCGCATCATGCTCGACTGGCGCGCCTGGCTGACAGACCGGATCATCGGCGCGTGGATGGACGACGGCCACCATTATCAAATCACCCACATGCCGGGCAAGCACGACAACCCCGACGGCCGCATCGCCGAAGACATCCGCATCGCCACCGAATACGCCATCGAACTCGCCCATTCCTTGTTTTATTCGCTGCTGCTACTGGCCAGCTTCACCAAAATCCTATGGGCGCTTTCCGGCACGGTCGCCATTCCCTTAGGGTTTTTCGACCTTCCCGTCCCCGGTTATCTGGTGTGGCTGGCCTTGGCCTATGCGGCCGGTGCCAGCACCTTGGGCTGGATGATCGGCCATCCCTTGACCGAGGCGACCCACGCCCGCCAAGCCGAAGAAGCCAATTTCCGTTTCGGCCTGGTGCGGGCGCGGGAGAATGCCGAGGCCATCGCGCTGGTGCGCGGCGAAAAAGACGAGCGGCGGCGCTTTTCCTCGCTGTTCGGCGGGATCGTCGAGGCCTGGAACCGCCAAACCCAGGCGTTCGCGAATATTCTCCTGTTCACCTCCGGCTATTCGGTGCTGACCATGGCTTTTCCGGTCTTGGCCGCCTCGCCACGCTATATCACCGGCGCCATCACGCTGGGCGCGCTGGTGCAATCGACCCAGGCATTCCAGCAAATGGTGGCGGCCTTGTCTTTTCCGGTGGACAACCTGACGAAAATGGCGGAGTGGCGCGCCTCGGTGGAGCGCGTGCTGGGCCTGGTCGGCGTTTTGAAGGATTTGGAGGAGGACGTCACCCATGCCGATCCGCATACGATCCTGGTCGAGGAGACCGACCAGCCGTCGCTCGCCTTCCATGCCTTGAGCATCGCGACGCCCGAAGGCGCGGTGATTCTTGCCGGGCTCGAAGACGAAATCAAACCGGGCGAGCGCGTTTTCCTGTCCGGCGACCCCGCCGTCGGCACCAGGCTGTTCAAAGTGATCGCGGGGCTTTGGCCTTGGGGATGCGGACGGGTGGAACTGCCCAAGGGCGAGCCGATCTTCTTCATGCCCCCGCGCCCCTATCTGCCCATCGAGTCCTTGCTGGCAGCCGTCAGCTACCCGTCCTCCCCGGACGCTTTCGGCGCGGACGCCGTCGAGCAGGCGCTCAGGCTGGTCGGCTTGGAGGAATTAACCGGCCACCTGGCAGAATCCGCCGCCTGGGAGAGCAGCCTTTCGCGTGAACAACAGCAACGCCTAGGCGTCGCCCGCCTGCTGCTGCACCGGCCGCGCTGGGTTTTGCTGCGCGAAGCCTTGGATTCGCTGGCCGTGGAGGACGCCAAACAGATGATGGCCATGATTTGCGCCGCGCTGCCGGAGGCCGCCATCGTCACGGTCACCCGCCAGTCGGCCATCGAGAGTTTCCATCAGCGCAAAATTAGCATCGAATGCCCGACTTGCGCGATGGAGTTGAAGAAAGAGACGCGCAAACGCCGCGAACAGAACCGCCGCAACATTGGGAAAGTGCCGCCCATGGACAAGCTCTGGGGGACTCTGCGCAAAGATCGGCGCAAATAGTTAAGCTTGTTTTAAGAAAGAAGCCGTAGCTTAATGGCTTCTCATTTTTTTAACTCATTCGGTGCAGAAGAGGATTCGGCTGTGGAAATCCAAATAGACGACAAGGCATCGCCGGCGCAGACAGAATTCCCGGCAAATTTCATTTGGGGCGCGGCGGCAGCGGCCTACCAAATCGAAGGGGCGGCGGACGAGGATGGCCGGGGGCCGTCGGTTTGGGATTTGTTCAGCAAAACGCCCGGCAAGATTTGGAACAACCAAACCGGCGACGTGGCGGCAGACCATTACCACCGCTATGCCGAAGACGTGGCCTTGATGAAGCAAATCGGTTTGCATGCCTACCGCCTCAGCATTTCCTGGTCGCGAGTGCTGCCCGAGGGGGTCGGCAGTGTCAATGCCAAAGGCCTGGATTTTTATGACCGCCTAGTCGATGAATTGCTGAGGGCCGGGATCAGCCCGTATGTCACGCTGTTCCATTGGGATACGCCCTTGGCGCTTTACTGGCGGGGCGGCTGGCTGAACCGCGACAGCGCGGACTGGTTCGCCGAGTACGCCCAGGTGGTGGCGACCAAATTGGCCGACCGCGTCAAACATTGGATGACGTTCAACGAACCGACGATCTTTCTAGGGCACGGCTTGCAATATGGCGAACATGCGCCCGGCGACAAACGCAGCTTTGCCGAAGTCCTCCAGGCGGCCCACCACGTCTTATTGGCGCACGGCAAAGCCGCACAAGCCATACGCGCCAATAGCCAAGACACCCAAGTGGGGTTTGCGCTGATTGGCTACACCCGAGTTCCCGCCACCGACCGGCCGGAAGACATCGCCGCCGCCCGCACCGCGACACACAGCGTCACCGATAAGAACGTGCACAGCAATGCCTGGTGGCTAGACCCGATGTTTTTTGGAACTTACCCCGACGACGGGCTGGAATTGTTCGCCGGCGACGCGCCCAAGGTGCTGGCCGGCGACATGGAGACCATCCGCCAGCCGGTGGATTTTTGCGGCTTTAACATTTACAGCGGCGACTATTTCCGCGCCGGGGCAAACGGCAAACCCGAATGGGTTCCCTGGCCCGTGGGCCATTCCGTGACGCCGTCCAATTTCACCGTGCTGCCGGCGTCCTTGTACTGGGGGCCTAAACTCTTGCATGAACGCTATCAAACGCCGATCTATATCACCGAAAACGGATTTTGTTCCTGGGACGCGATTGCCTTGGACGGCAAAGTGCATGACAAGCAGCGCATCGATTCCATGGCGCGGTATTTGATCGAACTGGGCAAGGCGGCCCGTGAGGGCGTCCCGGTGCAGGGTTATTTTTACTGGTCGATACTGGATAATTTTGAATGGCTGCAAGGCTACAAAGACCGTTTCGGCATTATCTTTGTCGATTATCCCACGCAACAGCGCGTCCTCAAGGATTCGGCGCATTGGTATAAAGAAGTGATCGCCAGCAATGGTGGCCGCCTGGCGACGATGGCCGGGGGAGCCTACTGATGCGCGAATTTGACAAGGTGAATATCGCAGTGATTATTCCCTGTCACAACGAGGAAATCGCCATCACCGCCGTGGTGCGCGATTTCCGCGCCGCCCTGCCCTCCGCGCAGATTTATGTGTACGACAACAACTCCACCGACCGCACCGCCGCAGTGGCCGCCGCCGCCGGCGCCATCGTCGGTTTTGAGCCCTTCCCCGGCAAGGGCAACGTCATGCGGCGCCTGTTTAGCGACATCGACGCCGATGTGTATGTGCTGGTGGACGGCGACGACACCTATGACAGCGCCGCCGCGCCCGGCATGATTCGTTTATTGCTGGACGGCCAGTTGGACATGGTCAGTGGCGTCCGTGTCAGCGCGCAAAAAGAGGCTTACCGTTTCGGCCACCGCTTCGGCAACGCCATGCTCACCCGGATGGTCGCCACGATCTTCGGCAAACAGTTTACCGACATGCTGTCCGGCTATCGCGTGTTTTCACGCCGCTTCGTCAAATCCTTCCCGGCCCTGGCCAAGGGCTTTGAAATCGAAACCGAACTGACCGTCCACGCCCTGGAGCTGCGCATGAGGACGGCTGAGATGCCAAGCCCGTACAAGGAGCGCCCGGAAGGTTCGCAGTCAAAGCTGAACACCGTGCGCGACGGCATTCGCATCCTCTGCACCATCGCCACGCTCATTAAAGAAGAGCGCCCGATATGGTTCTTTGGCGTCATTGCGTTAGCCCTGGCGCTGCTTGCCCTGGGACTGGCCGTCCCGGTCTTGGCGGAATATTGGCATACCGGCCTGGTGCCGCGCTTTCCGACCGCGATCCTGTCGGCATCCATCATGTTGCTGGCCTTCTTGTCGCTGACCTGCGGGCTGATCCTCGACAGCGTCGCCCGCAGCCGGCAAGCGTTAAAGCGCCTCGCTTATCTAGCCATACCGGCCCCGCGCTGGCCTAAAGCCACGCCATGAGCGCCCAGGCGATGCTCATGCGCATACCGCCGTCTTTCTGGCGCTTCGGACTGGTCGGCGTCGGCGGCTTGTTCGTGGACATGGCGGTGCTGTACTCGGCAATGGGCGGCTTGGCGCTGTCGGCGGTGCCTGCCAAGGTGCTGTCCTTTCTGGCGGCGGCCACATTCACTTGGTGGATGAACCGCCGGTACACCTTTGGCCGCAGCGGCAAATCGCTGTTGCACGAATGGGCCAGCTTCCTCGCCACGAACGCTTTCGGAGGCACGGTCAATTTCGCGGTTTACACCGCCATGGTGACGCAACTATTGCCCTATGCCTGGATGCCGGCCCTGGCCACGGCGGCGGGTTCGGTGAGCGGCTTGCTGTTCAATTACACGGCTTCGCGGCATATTGTCTTTAAGCAAGGCATCAAGCCACACAAAACCGCCAAAGCGGACGCCGACGCAGATGCAGACGCGCCGCCGCTTCCTAGGGTCGCCTACCCGCTCACGCTGCTGGTGTGCCTGGGCTTTGGCGGACTGGCGCTATGGCTGGGCATGGACGCCAACTGGGATCTGCGCAACTATCACTGGTACAACGGCTGGGCGTTTATCCACAGCTTGGTGGATCGCAATCCCTTAGTCAGCCAAATCCCCAGCTTCTACAATCCGACCCTGGACGCCGCTTATGCCTGGGCCAGCGAGCGACTGCCCGCCCGCGCCATCGGCTTCGCGCTAGGCATGGCGCATGGATTGAACTTTCTGCTGCTGTTCGCCATCGTCTGGCGGCTTGCGGCCTTGGCCGACCCGCGCTGGCGCTTTTTTGCCGCCGCCGGCACCGCCTTGGCAGGCGTTGTCGGCGGCGTGGGCTTGTCCGAGCTAGGCACCGTGTTTTACGACAATCTGTTGGGCTTGTGCGTATCCGCATCGGTGCTGGTGGTGGTCGCCCAGTGGCACAAGCTGGCAGGCGACGCGGCATTGACAGGGGCGGCCTGGGCGCTGGCAGCCGGATTTCCAGCCGGTCTGGCATTTGGCCTGAAGCAGCCCATGGTATTATTTTGCCTTGGTTTGTGCGCCGCTTTTCTGCTTGCCGACATGCCTTGGCTGCGCCGCATCCGCTGCGGGTTTTGGTTTGGCATCGGCGTGCTGCTGGGGTTTGCGGTGGGCGGCGGCCACTGGGCTTGGCATTTATGGTTAAGCTACAGCAACCCGCTATTCCCGTTCATGAACCAGTTCTTCCATTCGCCCTGGGCATTGCCCGCCGATTACCGCGACGATGGCTTTTTACATCGCACCCTCGCTGAAAAGCTGGTGTTTGTCTACCGCTTTAGCTTTGACAGCCGCCTCGCCGGGGAAATCGAATTCCGCGATTTTCGCATCATGGCGCTGATGACGCTGATGCCGCTGGTGGCGATCAGCCAGATCGGACGCCAACGGCCGCCGCGGCCGTTCACCCGTCCCGGCCCCACCGGTTGGCTGTTGACGGCCAGTGTCGCGGTTTATGCCATTTGGGTGCCGATGTTCTCCATCTACCGCTACCTGGTTCCCTTGGAAATGCTTGCGCCCGCGTTGATCCTCAGCGCCATCGGCCTACTGCCCTTGCCCGGCAAGCTGCGCGCCGGCGCGGCAATCGGCTTGCTTGGCTTTCTGGTCGCCTCCACCGCCCCCGGCGATTGGCAACGGGTGCCGTGGGAAAACCAAACCGTTCCCGTCGCCGCGCCGGCTATCGACCATCCCGAACAAATGCTGACCCTGCTGTCCGGGTATGAGCCGCTGTCGTACCTGCTGCCGGCGTTTCCAAAGGCCATGCGCTTTTATCGGATCGACAGCAATTTCAAGCTCTCCGCCGATCCTGAGGGCGGTTTCCGCAGGGTGTTCCGGGAAGCCATACGCAACCACCAAGGCGCGTTCGCCTCGCTACACAGCGCCAACGAGCGCAATCAAGCCGTGACCGCGCTGGCCGCTTACGGCCTGACCCTAGACGAAGCAAGCTGCCGCCCGGTGACCTCCGCCATCGCGGCGGATTTACGCTATTTTTTCTGCCAGGCCCGAAAGCTTGGAGCCCCCTTCTAAAGAAGCATTCCGCCCGCCTTTGACAAGGCCGGCACGCTAATCGTTGAGCGAAGCGGGCGCGGCGCGATCCCTGGCCCAACTGCGAATATGATCGACCTGCTCTTTCATCGTCTTCGACAGCGGCACGATTTTACCCGCCGTGCGCAGCAAATCTTCCAGGCTCAACTCCCGATTCTCCAGCTTCGCCCGAGTGATGGCGGACACGACGCACTGCTCGACCTCGGCGCCGGTCCAACCCTTGGTCAAGCGGGTAAGCCGCTCGATGCCCAACTCGGACGCTTCCACCCCACGGCGCTCCAGATGAATTTTGAAAATCTCGACGCGCTCGTCGTCGTTCGGCAAATCGACGAAGAACACTTCGTCGAAACGGCCTTTGCGGATCATTTCCGCCGGCAGCAAGTCGATGCGGTTGGCGGTGGCGGCCACGAACAGTCCCCGCGTCTTTTCCTGCATCCAGGTCAAGAAGAAGGCAAAGATGCGGCCTTGCTCGCCGGCAGACTCCGAGGAGGTGATGCCCATCTCGATTTCGTCGAACCACACCACGGCCGGGGCGATTTCTTCCATCGTGCGGCAAGCCCGTGCGAACGCCCATTCCGGCGTGCCATGCCTGCCTGAGAAAATTTCGGTCATATCGATGCGATACAGCGGCAGCTCAAAGCTGGAAGCGATGGCTTTCACGGACAGACTTTTACCGCAACCAGACACCCCCATCACCAGCACCCCCTTGGGCACCATTTCCGCGCCTATGCTATCGCGGAGCTGGAATAACTGGCGGCGCTCCAACAGCCACTTCTTCATGACCTCCAGCCCACCGACCCGCCCGATCTGGGCACCGTCAGCGATGTATTGGATCGTCCCCGAGCGGTTCACTAGCAGCCGTTTTTCATCGAATAAGATGGGCAGCGACGACAGACCCAGGTGCTTGCTTTCGGCCAGGGCGCGGCGGACGGCGAAGCCCGCCTCGTCGAGGGTGAGTCCTTGCAACGCCCGCGTCATATGCACCAAGGTGGTCTCCGAGGTGTCGGCAGTGCCGCCGCCGGCGGTGATAGCCTTGGCCTGTTCCTCAAGGAAAGCCCTGACCTCGACGAAATCCGGCACATTCAGTTCGACATAGACAATATTGCGGTTCAACTCCTCAGGGATGTAGCGCACCGGCGAAGAGATGACAACGAACTTGTTCTGGTTCAGGCAAAGCGCGTAAAGGTCGCGCAGACGGCGGACAACCACAGCCTCGTGCAAGGGCTCGTGAAAATCCTTGAGATGGAACACCGCAGGCCCCGGATAATCGGCGATGAAGTCCAGCGCCGTGCGCGGATTACTGGTGTCTTTGCCTGGCGGCGTGCCGTCGGCGCATTGCAAACCCTCGGTCAAGCTCCATGACCAAAACGGCACGGGTTTTTCAAAAATGTGCGGCGCAGCTTGGCGCAACAATTGGCCGACGCGCTGCTCCTCGGCGGACATGATATAGAGCAGCGGGCGGCCTGAGGCAAACAGCTCGCGCAGCAGCTTGCTGGACTTGCTTTCTAAGGTGTCGGTTGAAGAAGTTGACGTTGCCATGGATGGATGCTCGCGCAGTTGAAGGAAAAGCACGCTGGCGGGCAGCGCGGTTCGGACAGTATTATAAAACGATAAGGCCCGCCAGATTGCTCTGGCGGGCCTTTGTCGGCGTTTAAAGCGATGGCCGCAAATTAAAAAATGAAATCGCTGCTCGGCAATGTGGTGACGCCGCTCAACTGGATCTCGGACACGACGGCATGATTGCCACTCGCATCGATTTGGTCGAAGAGGACAAGATGAGTCGCCGCGTCAAAGCGCACCTGCCCGCCTAGCGTGGTCGGAGTGGTGACGAGTTGCCAAGCTTGTATTCCAGGGGTAAATAGGTCGGAGTCGAACAGATGGACATCAATCTGGTCTAGCTGCGCGTGGGAGAAATCCGTGATGATATCGCCATTCGTCGTATGCGCTATATCTCCGGGGCTATCGCTCGCTGACGTATAAACGAATATGTCCTTCCCGGCACCACCGGTCAAAGTGTCTTGGCCGGCACCGCCAGTCAGTGTGTTATTGCCACTATTGCCGGTCAATGTGTCGTTATAACTACTGCCCGTCACATTTTCAAAGTTGAGCAGCGTATCGGTGCCCGACCCTCCTGTGCTCTGGGCTGTCGTTTTAGACAAATCCACGGTGACCCCGACACCTGCTGTCACACCGCTCTGGTAAGAGATGGTGTCGATACCCGCGCCACCATCCAGCACGTTATTGCCGGTGTTGGCGAATACTAGATTCGCAAGTCCGTTGCCGGTGCCATTAATATTTGCGGTGCCTGTGAGTTGCAGATTTTCAACATTCGCAGGCAAGGTATAAGTTGGTGCCGAACTCAGCACCCAATCCGTGCCTGCGCTGGCAGCCTCTGTCACCGTATCGCCCGAATTATCGACGATATACGTGTCATTACCCGCGCCGCCAGCCATGGAATCGACACCGCTGCTACCATCTAAGACATTGTCGCCGCTATTACCCTTCAACGTATCGTTATAGATGCTGCCTGTCACGTTTTCAAAATTGAGCAGAGTATCGTTACCCGCCCCCCCCGTACTCTGAATGGTCGTCTTTGACAAATCGACGGTGACGCCCGCAGTCACGCCAGACTGATAGGAAACCGTGTCGATACCCAAGCCACCATCCAACACATTGTTGCCGGTCGTGCCCGAGATGGTATTATTCAGCACATTGCCTGTGCCATTAATATTGGCAGAACCCGTCAATTGCAATATTTCGAGATTCACCGGTAACGTGTAGGTAATGCTCGATTGCACCGTGTCGATTTGGGTAATCAGCGGATTGCTCTCGACAACAAAGTCACCCGTGTTATCCACAACATACGTATCGTTCCCATCACCACCGGTAAGAATGTCCGCACCTAACCCACCGTTGAGCACATTGTTGTCGGCATTGCCGGTTAGCACGTCATTGAAAGCACTGCCCGTCAAACTCTCGATATTGACAAGCGTGTCAAAACCAGAGCTTCCTGTGTTCTGCGATACCGTAAGATTCAGATTCACGGTGACACCGGCCGTCGCGTTCGCATAGGAAACGGTATCTGCACCCGCTCCGCCGTCAAAAATATTATTGCCGTTCGTGCCTGTCAAAATATCGTTGTAATTGCTCCCAGTCACATTTTGGAAATTTTTCAAAGTGTCCGTGCCCGCGCCGACCGTGTTCTGCGGTGTGGTCAAAGACAGATCGACCGTGACACCCACGCCTGGGAGCCCGCCGAACTGATAGGAAACCGTGTTGACACCTCCAGCGCCATCGAGCACATTATTGCCCGTATTTCCTGAAATAGTGTTGTCCAGCGAGTTGCCAATCCCATTGATATTGGTGGAACCCGTCAGTTGCAGATTTTCGAGATTGGGAGGCAAGCTGTAGGTAATACTCGATTGCACCGTATCGATCTGTGAGGGATTAGTGCTGGTCTCGATGACTAGGTCGCCTACATTATCCACGACGTAAGTGTCGTTGCCATCACCGCCGGTAAGCACATCTGCCCCGCTCCCACCATTCAACACATTGTTGCCAGCGTTGCCGGTCAGCGTGTCATCGAACGCGCTGCCAGTCAGGTTCTCGACGTTAATCAGTGTGTCAGAACCAGAGCCTACAGTATTTTGGGCTCCCGTCACGGCCAGGCTCACCTTGACGCCGGCTGTGGCAGCGTTCAAATACGATACGGTATCCACACCGGCTCCTCCATCGATGACATTATTTCCGATGGTGCCCGACAAAGTATCGTTAAAATCACTCCCAATCACATTTTCAAAGCTGAATAAGCTATCAATACCCGAGCCACCCGTATTTTGTGGCGCGGTATTGGACAAGTCCACCGTGACCCCAACACCTGATATCACACCGGACTGATAGGAGACGGTATCGATACCGTCGCCGCCGTCCAGCGCATTGTTGCCTGTGTTGCCCGAGATGACATTGGCAAGTGCGTTGCCAGTGCCATTGATATTCGCTGAACCCGTGAGCTGTAGATTTTCGACATTTGCCGGAAGCGTATAAGTCAGTGAACTCTGCACCGTGTCTGTGCCTTCGCTGGCATTTTCCGTCACGATATCACCGGTGTTGTCCACGACATAAGTGTCATTACCCTTGCCGCCGGCCATGGAGTCGGCCCCCACGCCCCCATTGAGCAAATTGTTTCCACTGTTGCCGCTCAGAATATTGATCAGCGAGTTACCTAAACCATTGATGTTGGCGGTACCAGTAAGTTGCAGGTTCTCAACATTGGCAGGCAAGGTGAACGTAGCGCTGGATTGCACGGTGTCGATCTGGGCTGTGCTAGCGTTGGTCTCAATCACCTGGTCTAAAATATTATCCACGACATAAGTGTCGTTTCCATCTCCCCCGACCAGGACGTCTACTCCAGCTCCCCCGTCAAGCACATTGTTATCGGCATTGCCGGTAAGCTTGTCATTGAAGGGACTGCCAGTCAGGTTTTCAATACTGCTCTTGCTGACGCTATTGACTGTGGCAAAGACAATGGTGTCAAACCCTGAACCCCCTGTGTTTTGGGGGCCGGACACCGCCAAGCTGATAGCGACACCCGCCGTGGCAGCCGTCGCATATGAAACAGTATCAACGCCGTCTCCGCCATCAAACGAGTTATTGCCGACAGTCCCCTTCAATATATCGTCATAACTACTGCCGATGACATTCTCAAAATTGAGCAAGGTGTCGTTGCCACCACCGCCCGTCGCTTTGCCTGTGGACGTCAAGCCCCCCAGATCCACTGTCACCGAATTTACCGCATGACTATAAGAAACCGTATCAGAACCTAGACCACCATCAAGGATGTTAGGATTGTTATCGCCAATAATGACATCATCGTAGCTGCTGCCAGTCAAGTTTTGAATGTTGACCAAGGTATCAAGGCCAGATCCTCCGGTATGCTGTGGACTGTTCAAGCCTTGTTTCGTCAAATCGACTTGGACGCCAGGGCCATATTCGCCGACAACAATCTTGCCAGCCCCGAACTGGTAGGAAACCGTGTTGTTACCAGTACCGCCATCGAGTACATTGTCGCCACGGTTAGCGAATAGAATATTGTTGAGCGAGTTGCCTGTGCCGTTGATATTAGCAGAACCCATCAGTTGCAAATTCTCAACATTAGGGGGCAGAGTATAAGTAGCGATGCTGGATTGCACAAGATCGGTTCCACCACTCGCAGACTCGATGACCGAGTCGCCAGCATTATCCACTACATAGGTGTCATTACCCGCACCGCCGTCCATGGTATCGGCCCCTTTTCCGCCATCAAGGATGTTATTCCAAGCATTGCCAGTCAGGGTATTATTTAACTCATTGCCAGTGGCATTGATGTTAAAGCCTGTGGTTGTGCTGGGCGGGGTGGGCGTGGGATAAATGCCCGTGAATGGCAGCAAGCGCAAGTTTTCCACGTTTGGCGGCAAGACATAATTGACCCAGGTGTCCACCGTGTCGGTTCCGGCATTGGCTGCCTCGATGACGGTGTCATTGCCATCGACGATATAGGTATCATTGCCTTTGCCACCGCTCATCACATCGGCACCGCTATCCCCTCCAGAAAAATTAATCAGATCCCCGCCCCCACTCAGTACGTTAGGGCCGTCATTCCCGGCCAAGACATCATTATAGGGACTGCCGAATAGGTTTTCAAAGCCACTCAAGGTATCCACACCGGAACCAATAGTATCTTGGCCAGTCGTCAAGGACAAGCTAACAGTGACACCGGCCATGGAACCTAATTGATAGGAAACCGTGTCCCCTGCCACAAACCCATGTTCGTCAGGGCCGGGTGTCCCCGTGCCCGAAGAGAGGCTGTCAGTGCCACCTACAAGCACATTATTGCCACTATTGGCATAGAGGATATTGTCGAGTGAATTGCCTGTGCCGTTTAAATCAGAGTCGCCCGTCAATTGCAGAATTTCAACATATGGCGAATTTAGCAGACTATAGCTGACGCTGGATTTTATCGTATCAATCCAGTCCACGAGAATGTAAGGGTTAGACGAGGGGCCATCATTGGCGGGATTATTGGTATTACTATACTCTATAACCTTATCACCTGGATTATCCACAATATAGGTGTCATTACCATCAGCAACAAGAATATTGTTATATGTGATGGGAAGGCCCTGCATAGTATCAGCACCCGCACCGCCATCTATCACATTAGAGCCAGAATTGCCGGTGATGATATTGTCCAGCGTGTTGCCCGTGCCATTAATATCATTGATTGTGGAGGTGGGCGATGTTAGCGCCTGATCCACCAGCGTCAAGTTTTCGACATTGGCATTCAGCGTGTAACTCACAGTGGATTTCACGAGATCGATTCCACCAATAGCAGGATTCGCCTCGGTTTCAGAAACCTTGTCTTGTATATTGTCTATTACATAAGTATCATTGCCATTGCCTCCATCCAGTATATCCGCACCAGCCCCTCCGTCCAACAGGTCGTTGCCATCACCGCCGGACAGAGTATCATTGCCCGCATCGCCTTCTAGCTTGTCATCACCTGCGCCCCCCTGCAAGGTATCATTGCCATTACCCCCATACAAATTGTCATTGCCGGCACCCCCGATCAATAAGTCATCGCCATCGCGGCCATCCAGTGCATTCGTGGTACCTGCGGCACCTAAGGCAATAAGCTGGTCGTTAGAGCTTGTGCCAACTAGATTGTTATTTTGAGCATCATGAGCTGTTGAGGTGCTATCATCCCCGACAATTAAAGCCCCCTTTTGATTCAAATCAGACGCATCGTATCCAAAGATAATATTGGCAAAGGTCGGGTTGTGACTGCCGTCTCGGCCTGAGCCAGCGACTTGATCCAGCGACATACCCGCCAAGGTGATGGTCTTGCCCGCTAAAAATGGCAATGATGGCAAAATTGTCGTTCCAGCGCCGGAGTCTGGATACGTCAGCACCAAACCCGCGATAGTTTGGCTAACGACCAGATTATTTGCCAGGTATCTTGGGGCACCATTGACATAATCTGACAGGAGATGGTCGAAATATAAAATGTCGGTGGCCGGGGTAAAAGTCAAGATTTGACCATTAGCCAATGCACTGAAATCGTAAGTAGCCATTGTTGCATCCTTTTGTCTTTGATAAATACCACAGACAAGCTTGAGTACTTTGCCTGTAGCGTGACACGGGTGGTTAACAAGGAGCTGCCAGCCAGCTCTATGTCATAACATGCCGTCTTTCCGGCTGCCAGCGCTTTAGCGCGTGTTTACCTGCGAAACACGCAGATAATCTCTGTTGTGAAGCCTTGCTGAAAATTGCGGCAGATTATTCGCCACGATGAGCCTTGATTACATCGGCATACCACTGCGCCGAAGCCTTGGGCGTCCGCTTTTGACTGGTAAAGTCCACCCGGACAATGCCGAAGCGATGGGCATACCCCGCGCCCCATTCAAAATTGTCCAACAGTGACCACACATAATACCCGCGCACATCCGCGCCTTCGGCGACAGCCTCAGCCATGGCCGCCAAATAATCCTGTAAAAAGGCAATACGGTGCCGGTCATCGACAAAGCCAGTTTCGTCCGCAATCTCCTTGTCGCTGCCGCAGCCGTTTTCAGTGACATAGATCGGCAGCTTGTAGCGGCGATAGGTTCGCAGCAGTTCAAGCTTGAAGGCTTCGGGCTCGACGGCCCAGCCGATGTCCGAATGCCGCATCGCGTCCGGGGCAGCCCCCATCTGAAAACCCAGTGCGCAAGCGGGATCGACCCTGGCCCACAACGGCCCGTAGTGGTTAAGCCCGAACCAATCCAGGGGACGGCAGATCCGGCTCAGATCGCCAGCGCGTAGGAAAGGCTCGATGGCATCGACGACCGCCTCAGGATAAAACCCTAAAATCTGTGGGTCGGGAAAGATATTGTTCCAATGGGCGTCCATGGGATCGACAGCGGCCTGGTGGGCAGAATCGTGGCGCTGCGGATAGACGATCTGGCGATTGTGGACTACGCCCAGCAGCGCATTGGGCACCGCCGTGCGCAACACGTCAATAGCCGCGCCATGGGCCAGGTTTTGGTGGTGCACGGCGCTGAAGTAGGCGGCGCGGTCGGTAGATCGCGGCGGGCTCACGCCCCATGCGAAACCGAACAGGGTGGATACGCTCTGTTCATTGAAAGTGGCCCAACGCTTGACCCGGTCGCCATAACGGCGGGCGGCGAGTAAGGCGTAATCGGCAAACCAGCCGACGCTATCGCGGTTGACCCAGCCGCCTAGATTTTGCAAGGCTTGCGGCAAATCCCAATGGTACAGACAAGCGCAGGGTTCAATGCCGGCTGCCAGCAAACCGTCGATGAGGCGGTCGTAAAAGTCCAGCCCCCGCTCATGCGCCACGCCCCGGCCTCTAGGCAGAATGCGCGGCCAAGCAATGGAAAAACGATAAGCCTGAATACCAAGATCCGCCATGATGCGGATATCTTCGGCATAGCGGTGATAATGATCGCAAGCGACGTCGCCCGTGTCGCCGTTAGCAACCGCGTCTTTCATATTGCAGAGGGTGTCCCAAACGCTGGGTGCCCGGCCATCCTCGTTAGCAGCGCCTTCTATCTGATAGCTGGAAGTCGAAGTGCCCCAGACAAAACCCGGCGGCAAACCTAGTTCGGGGACGGACAAAGAGACGACAGGCGATAGGCTCATGATGGCTCCGAACCGTAACAAGCAGGCAATGGCTTGAGCCAAGCGCAAACCTGTGATGCCAAGTTATCGCCGACTCTTTTTTCAAGTATAGCAAATGCCAGTTTAAACCGCCATAAACTGATTTTAGCCTAAGGAAAACCCCAAGCCCTGTCGACTGACCATTTTTAAGAAATTTCCCGCCACAACAAGACCCGTTTAAACTATGTGAAAATTTCGCGTCACAGAAGATGAGGATAGCTGATGATGAAAAACCTGATTTTAATCCGCCACGCAAAATCCAGTTGGAACGATGCGGCTTTAAGCGACAGGGCGCGCCCTTTGAACAAACGCGGCAAAAGGGATGCGCCGCAGATGGGACGGCTACTAAAAGATAAGGGTTTGCCGCCCGACGCGATTCTTTCCAGCCCGGCTAAACGGGCGCTCAAGACGGCGAAATTGATCGCGGCGGAAATCGGTTATCCGAAACAGCGGATCGACGTCCGCGAGGAAATTTACGAGCAGAGCCCGGCCGCCCTGGTGGAACTGGTCGCAGGATTGGAAGCTGGCTGGAATCGGGTGTTTCTGGTCGGACATAATCCAGAATTGACCGATCTAGCCAATCGGCTGACTGGCTCAAACATTGAGAACGTACCCACTGGCGGTATAGTGTCCGTCGAGTTTTCGGCAAGCAGTTGGCGAGAGTGCGCACAGGAAGGCGGCAGGCTGGCCTTGTTCGAGCGGCCACCCATAGCGGAATAACGCCGGGGCAGCAAGCCTCTTGAGGCGGAAACGGATGAACGGCTAGTTTCATCCGCAAGGGAAACAAAGCAGGCATAAAAACGGGGCCAGACCCGTTTTGAAAGGTCTGGCCCCGCTGAACGTTAAGGTTTGCTTGGAAACGCTGCGCAGAGGCAATCCCTGCCTTTGCGCGAACGGTTCTGCCAGGCTATCAGTGCGCCGTCACCAGCGACCCGAAGAAGTCGCCCAGCACAAAAGTCGACACACCCGTCAGCTCAATCTGGAAATCCGCCGTGCCGTCGCCATTTTGATCGAACTGCAACAAGCCAGGCGTGCTGCCGGTGGCCGCCGTGAAGATGACTTCGCCGGCGTGCTGCCCGTCAAAGCTGCCTGTCGATGACATGAACCACCAGGCGCCCTGCTCTCCCGTGCCGGTATTGTCGACCAATTGCGAAATATCGACTTTGTCTGTTCCAGACACAAAATCGCTGATTTTATCGCGGTTCCCTGAGTTCAAGCCCGTGTCGGTGGCGCTGGTGAAAACAAAGGTGTCGTTACCGGTACCGCCCACTAGCGTATCGACTCCGAGACCGCCTTGCAGTTTGTCGTTTCCAGTTCCACCGGTCAGCGTGTTGTTGCCATCGTTGCCAATCAGGGTGTCACCCAGATTGTTCGCGGTGCCATTGACATTCGCCGCCCCCGTCAAGGTCAAGAGATGGATGTTGGTGCCCTTGCCTGTCGCGCTCAAGTCCCAGCTTACCGTGCTGCTGACGAGGTCTGTGTTTCCGCCCGCGTCCGTGATCGTGTCACCGGTGTTGTTCACGAAGTAGGTGTCATTGCCCAGGCCGCCAGACAGACTGTCCGACCCACCCACGCCGCCGTCGTTCAACACATTGTCGTTGGCGTTGCCGACGATTGTGTTGCTCAAGGTATTGCCGGTGGCGCTGATAGCCGCCGATCCGGCCAGCAGGGTCAGATTTTCGACGTTGG
>Ga0265327_10001154_pt1 | contig 35969 bp, 30 predicted proteins | sample 41621metaG_FD_202089 | JGI IMG/M metagenome (GOLD analysis project Ga0265327, IMG submission 202089) | Rhizosphere microbial communities from Carex aquatilis grown in University of Washington, Seatle, WA, United States - 4-16-21 metaG | ecosystem: Host-associated > Plants > Roots > Rhizosphere...
CCGCCCTCATAAGGGGCGGTTTTGTTTTTGGTACAAGCGTTCTCCGTACTGATAGAGAAAGTATGGAGATTGGAACGCTTGCGTTCAATTTATGAATAACGCCACATGAAATGTGGTGTTTCCTGCATAATACCAAACGTCGGCAATGTTTTATACCATATCTGCTGACTTGTATCTGACAGTAGCTACAATATATACATGATAATATGGTCAAAATGCTAAATCCATTGACAATGTTTGTAATAAAATATATGTATAGTTAGACGTTGTTTAAATTTATTTCGAAAACAATCTTCGTAGAACATCGAAATCTTTTTATCTGTTTGTTCTACAATAATTTTATGTTATACGAACATTCTTTGGACGATAATTGTTATAACAACGACTAAAAAATTAAAAAATATCGGAGATGTCAAATATCGATAAACTAAAAGAATTATACCGACACTTCCGTATGTTGACAAACATAAAAATTTCGTCGATAAATAACCGGAAAAATATAATATTCGCAAAATAGGCACGTTTTATCGATAACTGACCTACTAAAAAAAATGTTAAAAATGTGCCTATGAGAAAAGTATCTACGATTTTGTTTATGGTGAACGATTTTAATGCAGGAGAAAATCTAATTTTAGATATTAACGCATTGTTTTCGGAATCGACACCAGCGGATGATTTTACCGAAGTTTACGAAATACTCAATAAAGGTTTAATCGCGCCGAGTGAAAAAATTGTAAGCGAAATTTTGGAATTTTCCAGAACTTACAAAAAGTAAATCGTAACAAATGAATTTAAAAGCCGTTCCAGTTTTTCGGAACGGTTTTTTGTTATTTCAAATAATCTTTTAACAAATTAGCGGCAGCCGAATGTGGCGTCATTTTACCTTGCAAAACCAGTTCTTCAAAAAACATAAGTTCTTTTTTTATCTCCGGTTTTTGGTAAAAATTTTCTTTCAGACTTTCATTGATGGTTTCGTACATCCAGAATTTAGATTGGAGTTGGCGTCGATGCAAAACAAATCCTTTATCAGACATTTCATCGAAATAATTTTTTACTAAATTCCAGATTTGCGATATACCGATATTCTGTGTTGCAGAACACGTAACAACTTTAGGAATCCAACCCGATTCTGCCGGCGGAAATAAATGCAAAGCGTTTTGGTATTCAATGCCTGCTTGACGAGCTTTTGTTTCGTTATTGCCATCGGCTTTTGTTATTGCAATTGCGTCCGCCATTTCCATAATGCCGCGTTTGATACCTTGTAATTCGTCGCCGGCGCCGGCTAACATTAGCAACAAAAAAAAATCGACCATCGAGTGAACCGCAGTTTCCGACTGCCCTACTCCTACTGTTTCTATAATTATAGTGTTGAATCCGGCAGCTTCGCAAAGAATAATTGTTTCGCGGGTTTTATTTGCCACTCCGCCCAAAGAACCAGACGATGGCGACGGTCTTATAAAAGCATTTTGATTGACAGACAAAGTTTCCATGCGTGTTTTATCACCCAAAATACTTCCGTGAGAAATTTCGCTGCTTGGATCGATTGCCAAAACAGCCAGTGTACGTCCAAGCGAAGTTATATAATTACCAAAAGTTTCTATGAACGTACTTTTACCGACTCCCGGAACGCCTGTAATTCCAATGCGTATTGACTTGCCTGAATATGGCAAACATTTTTCAATAATTTGTTGCGCAATTTGGTGATGCTCCGGCAGCGCGCTTTCTATCATGGTTATTGCCCGACTTAAAACGGCAATATTTTTGTTTTTAATACCATTAAAAAAATCATCGATAGTAAGATGATGTTTAATTTTACCCTTCAATCTTTTAAGCGCAGGATTTAAAGATGGCGGTTGTTCAATTCCTTCGTTAACTTTCGATGCGCTTTCGGTAGAGTCGTCAAACATGCAATTACTGTTTTTCTTGAACAATGCCTTTAATCCATAAAATAATTCTCGGGTTTCGCGGATCGTTTGTAGTTACGTTGATGCTTTTGTTTTGCATTTCTTTGCGAGAATTGGTGTCGAACAAAATATCGATTTCGCTGGTGCCATGCGGTGGAATAACTTTATTGTCGAATCTTGCTGTGGTGCAACCGCAACTTGGTTTTATACTTCGAATAATCAATTCTTTTTTACCCTCGTTCGAAAAAATAAAACGGTGCAAAACTATTTCGCCTTGTGTAACAGTGCCGAAATCAAATTCTTTGACATCAAAAAAACATATCGGCGCAGATTCGAGTTCTTTTTCTGTCAGCTTAGAAAAATCTTCCTGAATATTTGCGCTCACTACAATGGAACCAGCAGCTTCAACGTCGTCGTTTACAAAAACCTGAAAATTATCGAGTGTGTAATCCCATTCATTCTTTTTTGTGCCGTCGAATGTAATTTGAATTTTTCCTTCGGCGCCCGGTTTTAATGTGTCTGGTACGGCTTTAATAATAAGATGTTTTGGAATGTTACCAAATTTTATCCTGACAGGTTTTTGTGTTGGATTATACGTGCCGACGGTTTCGATTTTACTATCGGTATTCAGAACTTTTACAAATCCCACGCGGTTTGTAACAACTTTCAAGTCGCCAAAAGCAACCGGATAATCGTCGTCTTTGGTTTTGGCTTTTGGAATGACTTCGCCGCGAATAACCAAAGTTATAGAATTTCTGATTCCATTTGAAATAACAGTAACAGTTTTGTTAAAACTTCCGGGGCGATTTACCGGATCGTAAGTCGCCTGGACATAACCGTCGCTGCCCGGCATAATCGGATCTCTTGTCCATTCGGGAGTTGTACAACCGCAAGACGCTTTTACCTGACTTATAATGAGCGGATTTCCACCAGTATTTTTGAACATAAATTTATGCGAAACCGAACCAAGTTCTTCTTTTACCTGACCGAAATCAAAAATAGAATCGCTGAAAATAATATTTGGGGCAACAGTCTGGCTGCGAAGAATGCCTAAAAAAGTAAATGTCAATAAAAATAAAAATGTTTTTTTCATAAAATTTAGTTATTAATATTTTTATAATTTTTAAGTCAATATTTTACATGTTTATGTTTTTATTTTTTCACAACAACATCTTTCACACGTACTTTCCAAAACTGATTGAAACTTGTCAGCGGTTTTTTGCAAAGATAAACAGTTGTTCCAAATTCGCGCGCATGAATGTTGTCAATACTGCCAATTTTTTCAATTTGTCCAAAAAGTTGTTCAACATCTTTGCCAAGATTATCGTTAATATACACAAATTCTTTTATTTCGTTTTTGAAATCGCCCGGCGCCCAATAACGAAAAGCATCGCTAAAGCAAACCGGTTCTGGAAGTCCGATTTTTTTTCCGCAAATATTAACTGCGCCGGCTTGTCCATAGTTTTCGCAATAAATAATATAGTCGTTTTTGTTATCCATTTTAAGTACCGCAATATTCGTAAGGACAGCAAGTTTTTCCCAACCAATCATGTCAGCATAATCTTGTGGCAGGCTGTGGACAACACCATCTTCGAAACGGCGGTCAGCAACAATTCCGGTGCGCCTTTCGACATTTCTAAAATATTTTACCAAGCCGTCAACATTAAAAACCGGCAAAGAAAACGGAACAATAGGAATTGTCATCAAAATTAACAAGACAATAACTGAAGGTTTTAACCAATAAAATTTAATGCTTTGTTCGAACCAAACCGCACCGGCAGCAATCAATACAGGAAAAACGCCAAGTGTGTAATAACTTTTGGCTTTCAATAAGAATAGCATCACAAAAACGAGCGCTATTGATATTCCAATTAATCTGAATTTTTTAATTTGCTTTGACGTCAACAAATACAAAAGTCCGGCTATCAACAACACAGAGACTGCAAATGTCATTAATAATTGGTCAATACAAAATCCGATGCGAGAAACATGTACCAATTGTTTGTCATGCAATTCCCGAAGATGTGCAAAAACTGGAAAGTCATAATAAAATTGCCAGATTAGGTTTGGCAAAAAAATAATAAACGCCAAAATAAGTGCGATGTAAAAAGTCCTTTGTTTAAAAATCTGTTTATAAGTTGTAAAAGCCAAAACCGTCAATAAAATAATTAACGGTAAAGCAATCAAATATTTGTTTAACATTCCGAACCCGGCAACAATTCCAATGAAAATTAAATATCGCTCGTTTTTAGAATTGATGTATTTAATTATGAACAAAAACAACAAAGTCCAAAAAAAGATGTCGAGAAAAACCGGTTGAAATAAAAAAAATGTGCGTAATGAAAACGGACTGACAATCAAACCAACCGAAGCCAAAATTTGTGCATACATTTTACCTCCAAATTCTTTTACTATTCCAGCAATCAAAAAAATCATTAACGCACTTAAAACAGCCGGTAAAATTTTTGCGGCAAATAAATTAAATCCAAAAATATTTTGAAGTACAAATGCCAGAAATCCAATCAATGGTGGATTTGACGCATATCCAAACGACAAATGACTGCCAAATGAAAAATATAACAATTCGTCGCGGTGAAAATCCATTGACCATATAAATATCAAATGGATAACCGCATTTAAAATTGCTAAACCAAAAATAATTTTATTCTTAAACATTCGTGTCAAAATGTATTTTGGTTTTTATTCTTTTTCAATCGAATAAAAACTTCTTATGTTTGCAGCAAATTTAGTAAATTAAAGAACAATAAAACAAAAAAAGAATTTGTATTTTTGACGCGAAATTCTGAAATAACATTTTTCTGAATAAATGACAAAAATAACGACTAAAGAATTAATCGAAAAAGGATTACAAATAACAGTAATTACTTTGAGCGATCGGGCAAGTCGCGGCGAATATGAGGATTTAAGCGGACCAGCAATTGTCGATTTCGTTCATAATCATTTTAATTCGACGTCGTGGAATGTCAATATAGACTATAAAATTATTCCAGACGAAGCAAGCGCATTAAAAAGTCAAATCGAAAATGCAGTCAACAATAATTCTGACATTATTTTTACAACCGGTGGCACAGGCGTTGGCGCAAGAGACATTACACCCGACATTGTAAAACCTATGCTGCACAAAGAAATTCCGGGTGTTATGGAATTTATCCGTACAAAATATGGTCAGACATTGCCAAACGCTTTATTAAGTCGCGGAGTTGCCGGTATTATAGGAATGACGCAGGTTTATACGCTTCCCGGAAGTGTAAAGGCGGTTAAAGATTATATGACCGAAATTTTAAAAGTTGTTGAACATTTGATTTTTATGTTGAACGAAGTTGATAATCATACGAAATAAAAAATTAATATATATTCAATTATGAAATTACTCTTAAAAAATTGTCTGATAAACGGAACTTCACCCGAGTTGGAAAATATTATTATCGAGAACAAAAAAATTGTTTACATTGGCAGTCATCCCATTGCCTGCGAAAAAGAAATTGACGTAAAAGGCATGGTCGTGATGCCCGGTATGATTGACCCACACGTACATATCCGCGATCTTGGACAAAACCACAAAGAAGACTGGGAGAGCGGCAGTTTTGCAGCGCTTGGCGGTGGCGTAACCACAGTTTTCGATATGCCAAATACAATTCCACCAACCACCACCATCGAAAATTTAAATAAGAAAAGATTAGTTGCGACGCAATCGTTGGTAAATCACAAATTTTATGTCGGTGCGACGCAAGACAATTATATCGAACTCGAAAAAATTTTGAAAAGTAAAGTTGACGATATAGCAGGTATCAAATTGTTTATGGCGACATCAACTTCCAACGAATTTGTAGAAGACGAAAGTACGCTGTCAAGATTTTTCCATTTGTCGCGACAATACAATTTGCCAATCGCCATACATGCAGAATCGCAGGCTTGTTTGAAAAAATATGCACAAAGCGACATTCCAAAAACCATAGAAAATCATAATCAATTGCGCAACCGCGAATGTGCTATCGAAGCTGTAAAAACAATTTTAAAAGTCGCTCAAAAAGTTGGTAATCCGGTTTACATTTTACACGTTTCGACAGCCGAAGAAATCGAACTGATTCGCGAATACAAAAAGCATTTCGACAATGTTTATTGCGAAGTTACGCCGCATCATTTATTGCTTGACCAATCGGCAATTGAAAAATTCGGGAACATCGCAAAAGTAAATCCGCCCATTCGAGAAACTTCGGACAACGTGGCATTGTGGGCTGCAATTGCCGACGGAACTATCGACATAATTGGTTCTGACCATGCACCACACGAAATTGAAGAAAAGGAAAAAGATTATACGCAAGCTCCATCAGGTTTTCCGGGACTCGAAACGACTTTGCCGTTAATGTTAAACGAAGTCAATAAAGGACGACTTTCTTTTCGTTCACTCATTGAGTTAACAAGCCAAAATGCAGCAGCACTTTTCCGCATCCGCAGCCGCGCCGAAATTAAAATCGGTTATTTTGCAGACCTTGCCATTGTTGACATGGACAAAGAATGGACAATCGACTGCGAAGACTTTTTCAGCAAAGCACATTTTTCGCCATTCGAAGGAATGACCATCAAAGGTAAAGTGATTATGACAGTGGTAAATGGCGTTTTGAGACGGGTTGAAAATTAAAATTTATGTACAGAATCGAATCGAAGATTGACATCAATTCTGCCGATTTTTTAGCAAATCAAAAAGCATATCAAACTATTCTTCAGGAATACAAAACTGTGCTTAAAAATGTTCGAAAGGGCAGTAGCGAAAATGCAATCAAGAAACACAAAGAGCGTGGAAAATTATTAGCACGCGAACGTATCGATTTGTTGGTTGATTCGAATACACCATTTTTAGAACTGTCGCCACTTGCAGCTTATAATTTGTACAACAACGAATTTCCGTCTGCCGGAGTTATAACCGGCATTGGCGTCATACATGGCAAAGAAACGATGATTATCGCCAACGACGCAACAGTCAAAGGCGGCACGTACATGAAAGAAGGAATCAAAAAACATATTCGTGCGCAGGAAATAGCAATGGAAAATCATTTGCCATGCGTTTACATGGTCGATTCTGGCGGCGTTTTCTTACCGGATCAGGCAAATGTTTTTCCAGACAAATACGACTTTGGCAGATTCTTTTTTAATCAGGCGCGGTTGTCATCAAAAGGAATTCCACAGATTGCAATTGTCATGGGTTCGTGTACTGCCGGCGGCGCTTACGTTCCGGCTATGAGCGACGAAACAATTATCGTAAAAAATCAAGGAACAATTTTTATTGGCGGACCTCCACTCGTAAAAGCAGCAACCGGCGAAGAAGTTACAGCTGAAGAACTGGGCGGCGCGTTTGTTCACACCGACATTTCGGGAGTGGCAGATTATCTGGCAGAAAACGACCACCACGCAATACAAATTTGCAGAAATATTTTTGAGACAATCCAGTGCAAAGCAAAACAATGGCTTGATATTATTCCAGTCGAAGAACCGTATTACAATCCCGAAGAATTATACGGCATTGTTCCAATCGATTTGAAAAAACCAGTCGATTCTCGCGAAATTATTGCACGCATTGTTGACGGCAGCAAATTCAACGAATTTAAAGCGCGCTACGCTCCCACCCTTGTTACCGGTTTTGCGCACATCATGGGTTATCCGGTCGGGATAATTGCCAACAATGGCGTTCTGTTTTCCGAAACAGCTTTGAAAGGAGCGCATTTTGTAGAACTTTGCACGTCAAGAAATATTCCGATATTATTTTTGCAAAACATAACAGGATTTATGGTCGGCAAACAATACGAACGCGCTGGCATTGCACGCGATGGAGCAAAATTTGTCCACGCAGTTGCCAATGCCGACGTCCCTAAATTTACAATTGTTTTTGGCGGTTCGTTTGGTGCAGGAAATTACGCAATGGCAGGTCGTGCGTACGAACCACGATTTTTATTTATGTATCCAAGCTCTAAAATTTCAGTAATGGGTGGCGAACAAGCAGCCGGCGTTTTAACAACCGTAAAAGACGAACAACTAAAAGCGATGGGAAAAACTTTTCCGGCTGAAGAGCGCGAAGCACTAACGTCAAACATTTTAAAAAAATATCAGGAAGAAGGCTCGGCATATTACAGTACCGCCCGCTTGTGGGACGACGGAATTATTGATCCCATTGACACGCGTAAATATATCGGCTTGGGAATCGCAATCTCGCAAAATAAATTGTACGAAAAAACAAAATTCGGCGTTTTTAGAATGTAAATCCGATAATAATTATTAGATTAGTGTTCTTTTTTATTTCAATTTCAAATTAACCTTGATAAAAACGGAACACAATGAATACAATAGAATTAGAAATACAAGACAATACAGCTACACTCTGGTTAAACCGTCCGCAAGTACATAATGCTTTCAACTTTGAGATGCTTGGCGAAATTATTAATGCCATCGAAGAAGTTAATGCTAATACCGATATTTTATGCCTTGTTATTCGCGGGCGGGGGAAATCTTTTTGCGCTGGGGCTGACCTTAATTGGCTAAAAGAAGGCGCGCAAAATAATTACCAACAAAATTACACCGAAAGTTTAGAACTGTCAAGATGTTTCCTGAGCATTTACAATTGTCGCAAACCAACAATTGCAATGATACACGGCGTGTCGCTTGGCGGAGCAAATGGTTTACTCGCTGCCTGCGATATGGCTTATTGTTCCGATGACGCAACTTTTTCGTTGAGCGAAGTCAAAATTGGAATTGTACCGGCTTGCATTTCGCCATATATTATCAAACGTGTTGGCGAATTTGGAGCACGAGATTTAATGCTCACCGGTCGTCGCTTAAATGGACAGGAAGCTGAAAAATACAGGTTGGTAAATAAATCATTATCGCCCGACGTTCTCGAAGATTATATGCTTTCGACAATTCATCTTCTAAAGACCAGCGGTCCCGAAGCAATGATACATTGCAAACAGCTAATCAATCAGGTCGCAAATAAATTATCGTTAAACGACGCATATTATTACACAGCTAAATTGATTGCGGAAATTCGCGCTTCTGACGAAGGTCAGGAAGGGATGGCGGCGTTCCTTGAAAAACGTAAACCAAATTGGGTGAAATAATTGACAATGGACAATTGATAATGGACAATTCTTATGCGTAAATTATTTGATAAAATACTGATTGCCAATCGCGGTGAAATTGCAATCCGCATTATGAGAACTGCACACGAAATGGGAATCAAAACTGTCGCGGTTTATAACAGTTACGATAAAAATGCCGAGCACACAAAAGTCGCAAACGAAGCTTATTATTTGGGAGACGGCGAATTACGCGAAACATATCTGAACATTCAGCGTATCATTGAAATTGCAAAATTATCAAACGCACAAGCAATTCATCCCGGATACGGTTTTTTATCAGAGAATCCTTTGTTTGCAAAAGCCTGTGAAGATGCACAAATTATTTTCATCGGACCGAAAAGCGAAAGCATGTTGAAGATGGGCAATAAAATCGAAGCCCGTAAATTTGCAAAAAGCATCAACGTTCCGGTTACGCCGGGATTTACCGGCACAAAAAAAGAATTGCTCGAAGCGGCTGCCGGTGTAGGATTTCCGGTGTTGATAAAAGCTGCGGCGGGCGGTGGTGGCAAGGCGATGAAAATTGTTCGCAATCAGGAACAACTCGAACCAGCATTGGAAGCGGCAAGTCGCGAAGCAAAAAATTATTTTAATGACGAAACCGTTTATCTCGAAAAATTTATTGACAATCCACGACATATCGAAGTTCAGATTTTGGGCGACACGCATGGAAATTACGTCCATCTTTTCGAGCGCGAATGTAGCATTCAGCGTCGTTACCAAAAAATAATTGAAGAGTCGCCCTCTCCTACTCTAACGCCCGAAATTCGTGCACAGATTTGTAAAACTGCAATTGATTTGGCAAAACAAATTGGTTATGTCAATGCCGGTACATTGGAATTTTTGGTTGACGAAAATCTGAATTTCTATTTTCTCGAAATGAATACGCGCATTCAGGTTGAACATCCGGTTACAGAAATGGTTACAGGTATCGACATTGTTGAAGAACAAATAATGATTGCTGCCGGATTTCCGTTGAGTATTCAACAGGATTTTGTCCAGCAAAACGGACATGCAATTGAATGTCGTATTTATGCAGAAAATCCAGAAAATAATTTTTTGCCGTCACCGGGCGCAATGACTTTGTATCATGCAGCTGCCGGTCATCACATCCGCGTTGACGCTTCGATTTCTGGAAAAAATGTTGTGGAAAATGTTTTCGACCCAATGATTAGCAAATTAATTGTTTGGGATTCGACACGCGAACTGGCAATCAAAAAAATGAATGAAGCATTAAAAACTTATGTCATTCAAGGCATTGATTCAAATATCCCGTTTTTATTGACTTTGATGTCGAACCAAAATTACCGTCAAAATAAAATTTCTACTAACTTTTGCGACAACAATTTGACAGACTTAATAGACGAATTGCAAAATTTAAAATCACAAACTGAAACGACAACATTAATTGCAGCACATTTATTTTTCGAAATATTACAAAACCAACAAGCAAAATCTATCTGGCAACATATTGGTTATTGGCGCAATCAGATGCAATTCGAAATCAATATTGATAAAAAATTATACAATGTCGTCATTAAAAAGTCAGAAAAAAACAAGATCGATTTTGAAGTTGACAAAACGACGGTTCATTGTGAGTTGCGCAAAACAAACGAAGATTCATTTGAATTTTTCTGCGACAAAAAATATTTTACAGCTTATGTATCGAAAGCGTTTGACGGAAAGACAAATATAACCATCAACGGTTTTAATTATCAGTTGCATCGTTCGGACAATTTATTGCACAAAGAAGTTTTCGACAGCAACGATTTTAGTTTACATTCCGAACAAGATGTGGTAATTTCTCCAATGCACGGCAAAGTTTTAAAAGTAAATGTTTCTGACGGCGATTTGGTGAAAAAAGGCGCTACATTGTTGATAATCGAAGCCATGAAAATGGAAAACAACATTGTTGCAACCAAAGATGCCGAAATTGAAAAAGTAAATGTAAATGTCGGTCAAACCGTTGAAAGTAATATGGTTTTGATTGAATATAAAAATTAGTCTTTATAAAAATACCACATGAAAAAACAAATAAGAATCGGTAATGCAGGCGGCTTTTGGGGCGACGACCTGCAAGCGCTTAAACGTCAACTAACCGGTGGTCAACTGGATTATATTTCGATTGATTATCTTGCTGAAATTACAATGAGTATTTTACGCAAACAACAAATCAAAAATCCAGCGCTCGGATACGTCCACGATTTTGTAAATCAAATTATAGAAGTCGCGCCAATAATTAAAGAAAAACATACGCGCATCATTGCAAATGCAGGTGGAATCAATCCGGTTGAGTGCGCACGAAAAATTTTAAAAGAACTTGAGAAAGTCAACATAAAACTAAAAATCGCAATCATCGAAGGCGACAATATCATAGATAAAATCGACGATTTCTATCCTGCGAAATCGTCTTTCAAAAATATGGAAAACGACACAGATTTTGCAAGCGTACGCTCGAAACTGCAAAGCGCAAATGCTTACTTGGGCGTTGCTCCGGTTGTAAAAGCATTGGAAACCGGCGCCGATATTATTATCTGCGGACGTGTTACCGATACAGCAATTACAATCGCGCCGATGGTTTACGAATTTGGTTGGGCGTTAAACGATTGGGACAAACTTGCATCGGGCTTAGTTGCTGGACATATAATTGAATGTGGCGCACAAGCAACCGGCGGCAATTTTACCGACTGGCATCTGATTAAAAAATGGGAAAATTTTGGTTATCCTGTTGTCGAAATAAATGCTGACGGAACTTTCGCCGTTACAAAACACGAAAACACCGGTGGACTTGTTACTGTCAACACCGTTAAAGAACAATTGGTTTACGAAATGGGAAATCCTTCGGCATACATTAGTCCCGACGTTGTTGCCGATTTTGGGACAATCCAACTTGCACAGGATGGCGAAAACCGAGTGAAAGTTTGGGGCGTAAAAGGAATGCCGTCAACACCATTTTTAAAAGTCTCCATGGCTTACGCCGACGGTTACAAAGCAACCGGCAGCATTATTATCTGCGGCGAAAAAGCAGTCGAAAAAGCACATATTTTTGCAACGACATTCTGGAAACGTCTGAACATAAATTTCGAAAAAACAAACACCGAAATGGTTGGACATAATGCGAGTCATAAAACCTTGGCGCGCGAAGTCGAAACAAATGAAATATTATTACGACTCAGCGTGTACGATTCCGACGCAAAAAAACTTGATACTTTTGGCAAAAGCATTGCACCATTAATTTTAAGCGGACCGCAAGGCGTGGCAGTTACCGGTGGTCGTCCGTCGGCACAGGAAGTTATGACATATTATCCGACTTTGATTCCGAAAGAATTAGTTCCAACGCAAGTAAGTTTGTTAGACGATGCCGGTAAAATTATTCTGACATTTGAAGTTGATTCGTTTACCGGTTTTGAACAAACCATTGACTTACCGGAACCTACAAAACAAATTGCGACAAAACCAATCAAACTTGATTTCGAAAAAAAGTCAACCAAAAAAATAAAATTGCGCGAATTGTGTCTGGCTCGCTCTGGCGACAAAGGCGACATGGCAAACATTGGTGTTGTTGCGCGCTCACCGGAAATTTACGAGCACCTGAAAAAACATTTGACCGCCGGAGTTGTTAAAACATGGTTCGATGGCATTTGTAAAGGCAACGTCAAACGCTATGAATTAGATAATTTGCAGGCATTGAATTTTTTGCTCGAAGAATCTTTGGACGGCGGCGGCACAAAATCGCTGATGATTGATGCGCAAGGCAAAACGTATGCGTCGGCTTTACTGGGACAGGAATTTTGGATTGAAGGATAATACAAGTTTTATTTTTTTTCTGTCTTCTTAATTGTTTCGATTACATCTTTGATGGATTCATTTGGTACTGCAACCGACAGATGATATTGTTTAATTTTCCACGAATTGCCCGTCTTTGTTAAAACACCCGACGAACGGCAAACGCCCATCCATGTGTCAAGCGTTTCGTTAAACCATGCAAATTTCTGGTCGTTGGAAAAATAAACTTTGCGCTCAATCGGTTTGAAATCCCAAGCCTTGCCTTTGCGAAAATATGGAATCGCATATTTGTAAAACTCTTGTTTTGTCCAGCGTTCCGTCGCATCGGTGCCAATATAAACGGCGTTGTCGTCCATCGAATTGAAATAGACAATTGTATCAGCTTTAGCGGCAGCTTTGTGCCAATTATCCATCAGGTTATTGATTTCGTTTTCTTCGTTTTGAGCAAATGCAGATATTCCCAAAAATGTCAAAATAAAAATAAAAGTTGCACGCATAAAATAAATTTTCAAAAATTAATCTCATTGACAAACAAGTCAAAATTTATTATTCAACAATCAATTCAATTGTTTTACTTTCTGTCCAGATTCCCAAACCGTTAGTATATAATGTAAAATGCAAATTGTAATTTCCTTTTTTCGACGGAGTTTTTATGTTAAATTTTTCAGTCAAAGAATTTATGTCCAAAATATTTAATTTACGCATATTTTGAAATTCAAAATGATTGTTTTTATCATCTACAATAAAATAACTTACAAATGTAATTGAATCTTTATTTTTTCGATAAAAACCGGCATTCAGTTGCGATTTCAGATTAATAGCAACCGTAACAAAATCATTTGCTTTGGCATTAATAAATTCGGAATTCGTTAAAATCATAATGTCGCGGTAATTCGAAACCTGTTTTATAAATGAAAGCTTAACATTTCTGCTTTCTTCGTCGATTAAAGGAATTCCGTCATTAAAATGTGAATCGATAAACCATATATCTTTATTAATCAAAAGTGTGTCCATCTTCCAAATGTCAAATTGACTTCTACGGCTGTCAAAATTTAAAACAGGAATTTTTCTGCCGGTATAAAAAGATAATAGTGATGCTGTTTGATAACGGTTTGCTGCGATAGGCGCATCGCCGGTAAATTTTAAAACCTTTTTGGCAAATGCTTTATGCCCTTGCAAATCACTGACGCGGTTAATTTTTATATCGATTATTTTATGAGAAATCTGAACACGCGCAAAGAATAATAATGCGACTCCCGGAATACATACAATTATTATCCATTTTTTGACTTTTGGTTTGTTATAAACATATTTTAACGTCAACAAAACCATTGGAATACAAAGTGCGATTGTCCAGTTAACTTCAATGCGTTGGCGAAATGTAAAAACGAGAAAGAATAAAAATGTTCCGACGACATTGAATTTTAAAGCACGTTCAAACAAATTGTTTGTTTTAATATTAAACGCAATCGGAATTAAAAAAAATCCGGTAAATGGTCCAAAATAAAATAGTTGACCGTAAAGATATTCCAACGTGTTGCCAAAACTATATGACTTTGCAACGCGGTCGATTAAATGATATTGAAATGGAGGAAAATGATTTACTATTTGCCAGTAAATATGTGGAACATAAAGTAAAACACTCAACAAAACCGACAGAATAAAATATTTGTTTTTGAGAATATTCAGGTTCGACAAAATTGTAAAGCCAATAATTAATATGCCGTGATATTTGCTGTACATCAAGCCAGACATGGTTAATGCAAGGAATATTGAATTTAAAAATGAATCGTCTTTTAAAAAATTTTTGTACGTGAGAAAAAACAAAGCAGCAAAGAAAAGCAAACAATTGTCGGGCAAACTTAAAAAACCAAAGAAGTTTATCGATGCAATTGAAAGTATTAATAGCGAAAAAACAAGCCAATTCTTGAAATCAGAAAGTCGATAAATAATGTAAATTGCGAGCGTCGTAAAAATGATTGAAAAAATCCGCACACCGATTTCGTTGGCAGAAAATAAGTTGCCAAGATAAATCCAAAGCGCAATCATCGGCGGATGGTCGAAATAACCGAATGCAGGATATTGCGAATACATCCAGTAATATGCTTCGTCGAAATACAATTCGGTTGTTGCGGCGCTAACTAAATTAATTACAAACCAAAAAATTATAAAAATAATTATACCATATCTATTGATTATTTCTTTTGCCTTTGACATTTAATAATTTTGTTTTGAAAAACTTCGCAGCAAACGTAATGCTTTAGTTTCAGTTTTACAAAAAAAATTGAAAAGCAATTTTAATCAACAAAAATTATTTTGCTGTCTTATTGTGTTTTAAAATTATTTTTAAAAACAACTACAAAAATAGTTGTATAACTAAAAATATAGTTATACGTTTGCATAGAATTTAATTTTATTGAACGTCAAAAAAAAATGATAAAAGAACTTACAAAAGCCGAAGAAGAAATAATGCAGATTCTCTGGGAAATTGAAAAAGGATTTGTAAACGACATTGTTGCAAAAATGCCTGAACCAAAACCGGCATACACAACCATTTCGACTGTCATCAGAATTCTTGAAAACAAAGGTTTCGTGGCTCACAAAGCTTTTGGTAAGACGCACGAATATTATCCATTGATTTTGAAAAACGACTACGCAAAGGAATACATGAGCAACGTGGTTAAAAATTATTTCAGCAATTCGTTTCATCAGATGGTTTCGTTTTTTACAAACGAAAATAAACTGTCGATTAAAGAATTGGAAGAAATAAAAAAATTAATTAACGATGAAATAAAGAAAAAATCAAAATAACAAATTTATGGAAACTTTCTTTGTTTATATGATAAAATCAGCGCTGACATTGACTTTGCTTTATGTTATTTATTGGTTCTTTATGCGCCGCGAAACATTTTTTACGCTTAACCGGTTATATTTATTAAGCGCAATTCTTTTTTCGGTTTTTGTACCGGTTTTTAATTTTACAATTTCGCAACCGGTAACACCGTCAACTTATACAGTTTTACTTGACGCAGTAAGCATTTCGGCAAACGCAGTCGAAAAATCGTACTACCAAAATTTGACATTGTTCCAGATAATCTGGATTATATATCTCACCGGTGTTACAATATTTTCTGTTCGGTTTATTATTCAGTTGATACAATTATTCAGCCTTATTAAGCGCAAAGGTATTACCAATAAGGACGGAATGAATCTCGTATTTACTGACGCCGGATATTCACCGTTTTCGTTTTTCAATTACATTTTCGTCAATAATTCGATTCAAACAAATGATGCTGAGAATATTTTGGCTCATGAGCTTATTCACGTGAAGCAGCTTCACACGATTGATAGAATTATTCTTGAAATGTTTACTATTTTTCAGTGGTTCAATCCGGTTGTTTGGTTGTACCGGTATTCGTTTAAAGAATTGCACGAATATCTTGCCGACGCCGGTGTGATGCTGAAAGGGTACGAAAAATGCGCCTATCAGAATCTTTTGCTTGCCTTGACTTTAGGCGTAAATGTAACTGATCTGGCAAATAATTTTAATCATTCACTCATTAAAAAAAGAATCATTATGATGTCAAAAAGTAAATCAAAAAAATCGACATTGCTTAAAATAGTAGCAATGTTACCAATAGTTGCGTTATTTATTTTTGCAATGTCGTGCAACAGAAATGCAGATGTTCCAAAACCAAGCGATAACGCGAAAAATGTAGTTCAACCTAAAAGTGAAATTGTTGAACAAAAAGAAGTTTTTAATATCGCTGAAGAAATGCCCGTGTTTCCGGGCGGAGATAATGCACTTCGTAAATTTTTATTTGAAAATGTTAAGTATTCGGAGAATGCAAAAGCGAATAAAATTCAAGGAAAAGTTTATGTCCGTTTTGTGGTTACAAAAACAGGAGCTGTATCGGATGCAACAGTTATTAGAAGTTCAGGTAATGCAGATTTAGATGCAGAAGCATTGCGCGTAATTAATTTGATACCGACTTGGAAACCGGCATTAAATGGAGGTAAGCCAGTAAATGTTTTTTACACAATTCCGGTGAATTTTGTGTTGAAATAAATTGCTAAACAAAAAACCACCGTGTCGAAAAGCACGGTGGTTTTTAATTTTTTTACAACCCCAACGATTTCAAAAAAGCCTTTTGATTGGGTTCGCGTCCAAGAAAGTTCTTCACCTGTTCCAATTCGTCAACCGATGAACCATTTATTAATATGTCATTCAAATATTTTTCGCCAATTTGCGGATTGAGCAAACCGTTCTGTTCAAAAACCGAAAAAATATCTTCGGCATAAACTAACGCCCAAAGATAGCTGTAATAACCTGCTGCATATCCGGTAAGATGTCCAAAACTTGCTTCGGGAGTTGTGCCGTCAACAAATTTGTAGGGCAAAATGTTGTTCTGAATTTCTTTGTAAACATCAGTTGTAGTTTTTGTTCCATTAGGATCAAACTTGTCGTGCAATGTCATATCATAAACGCCGTACATAATCTGACCTGCCGTAAAAATACCAGAACCGACATTTTTTGTTTGCAACATTTTTTCGAATAACTCTTTTGGTAAGATTTCGCCGGTTTTATAATGCTTTGCGAACAACTTCAATGTTTTGTAATTCCACGCCCAGTTTTCTGAAAGTTGCGAAGGTGTTTCGACAAAATCAGTAGCCACCGAAGTTCCTGATTGGCTTGACAATGCGGCTTTGGTTAACAAACTGTGCAACAAATGACCAAACTCGTGAAAAAAAGTTTCGACTTCAGAGTGTGGCAAAAGCGACGGCATGTTGGCAGTAGGTTTTGGGAAATTACATACCAGACAATTCGTCGGAATTTTGTAACCGCCATCAATTGCTTTGCCGCTAAAAATGCCGAAACTGGCTGCGTGATGATATTTGTTTGGTCGTGGGTAAAGATCGAGATAAAAACGACCGACAAGTTTATTATTTTTGGTTATTTCGAATTGACGAACTTCGGGATGCCAGACATTTGTATTTTTTAGTTCTTCAAAATCAATGTTGAATAATGTTTTATAAATGCTGAACAATCCGTCGATAACATTATACATTTCGAAATATTCTTTTACTTTTTTGTCGTCAAGATTGTATTTTTCGTTCAACAAAATATTATTGTAAAACGATGTTTCCCAAGAATAAATTTCAGATTCATTTAGATTGTTTGTGTGTTTACATTTCGCGTCCAACAATTCGTCCAAGTCATTTTTTATTTTTGGTTTGATGTTTTCAATCAAATCGTTTTCGAACTTCCAAACAGTTTCTGTTATTTTCGCCATGCGCGGTTCGATGGCATAAGCAGCGTAGGTTTTGTAACCCAACAAATCGACCAATTGTTTTCGTAAAATCAAAATTTCTTTCAATGCCGGAAAGTTTTTCTCTTTCGCACGATTCTGAAAAGCCATAAACAATTCCTTACGTGTTGCGTCAGACTTTGCATAACGCAAAAACGGACGAACCGACGGATAACTCATGTCGATTTTATAATTGCCGTCATCGGTTTTGCGGCTTTGCTTGTAATCGTCAGGTAAACCGTCCATGTCTTGTTCTGAAACAATTATAAAATCGTCGCAGTCAGCAATGTTGGTTTCATATTGGGCGGACAAGTCAGTTAATTTGTCTTTTATCTCTTTTAATGCTTGACGTTCCTCCGACGACAACGCAAAACCGTTGCGTTCAAACTCCAGCAAAGTTTTGGTCGTAAATATTTTTTTGTAACCAGTTAACGATTTTGCATCGCCGGTTTGTGCAAAATCTTTGATTGCCTGATATAATTTTTCGTCGATTCCAATTTCGTTTTCAAATTTCTGAATTTCGGTCGAACAGTCCAATGTTTGTTGACGTACTTCTGCGTCTGGATGCGTATTTGCCATCAATTCAAACAAACCGGCATAATTATTTAGTTTGTCAAAAATGTCGTCGATAACCAACATTGTATTATCGAAAGTTCGGGCGTCTTTTGCAATATTATAAATTTTTTCGAGCGCTTGGCGACTTTCGGAAATTATGCCATTGGTTGCCGGTATGATTGAGTTAGCTGTAATTTTTTCGAACAGAATTGGTTCGTTAAACTGATTGAAAACGGTTTCTTCCATTTTTGTTATTTGAATTTACAAAGAGACAATATTATTTTTAAGTGCAAATTTAACCATTTCGACGGTGCTTTTAAAATCAAATTTTTGCATGATATTATTTTTGTGCGTTTCGACAGTGCGGATGCTGATATTCAACTTTTCTGCAACTTCGTGATTTGAAAAACCTTCGACATAAAGTTTCAGAATTTCTTTTTCGCGTTGTGTCAACGAATATTTTTTGGCGTTATCGGAAATATTTCCTTTTTTGACGCTCGACAAATAAGATTTCATCAAGTTTTTAGAAACACTTGGTGCATAATATTCTTCGCCAGAATAAATTAAGCGGATTGCTTCCAATAACATTTCTTTGTTGGTGTCTTGTTTTGGCAGAATTCCTTTGGCGCCGGCTTTTATTGCGTTAAAAATATAATCGTCGGTTGTGTACATCGACAAAATAAGTACGTGAATATTTAAATTCAGTTCCATTATTTTTGACGTCAATTCAATGCCTGTCATATCGGGCATGGAAATGTCGCTGATAACAATATCCGGCACATTTTGTTTAATCATTTCGAGTGCATTGAAACCATTGGCAGCATAACCAACAAAATCAATATCATCTTCGTCAATCAGCATTGTTTTAACGCCATCGCGAATAATCTGATGGTCGTCAACCAAAAGAACTTTTATTTTTTTCATTTCATAATTGTTTGTTCATTTTCACACGAATTGTGGTTCCTTTTGCAGGAAAGGTTTCCACGTCGAACGTGCCATTGAGCAAAATACTTCGTTCGCGCATGTTGAAAAGACCTTTGCCAAGTCCCATGGTGTTGTTGTCAAAATCAAAACCTTTGCCATTGTCTTCAATCATCAGCACTAAACTTGTGTTGGTTTCGGTAAACTGAATGTGAATTTGCGTTGCTTCGGAATGTTTGATGGAATTGTTTAACGCTTCCTGAACAATGCGGTACAAATAAATTTTGCTGCGTTGTTCTAACCCGGAAAAATCGCCAAAAGACGAAAACTCAATTTGAATGTTTGAGTTGTTTTGTATTTGACGACATAAATTTTGCAAAGCTGTTTCGATGCCGAATTCCAAAATTCCAGCCGGCGCTAAATCATACGAAATTTTGCGCAACTCGTCAATAGAACTGTTTATTTGCGATTTTAATTCGTTGATTTTATTTTCGTCGAGCAATTCTTTTTTACTGATTAAATTTTCGAGCGTCATTTTAACGGCAATCAATTGTTGCGCAAGTCCGTCGTGCAATTCGCGCGAAATCCGGTGACGTTCAAATTCCTGTCCGTCGTACAAAGCAGAAATTCGTTTAGTGCGTTCGTCGAGCAATTCGGTTGTGTTTTTTTTGATGTTGTCAATCATTTGATTGAATGTCGATGCAAGAACACCAAATTCGTTTTCGGATTGGATGTCAACTTTTTCGTCGAAATTTCCATTGCCAATTTTTGTCGCTGCATTTTTAAGTTTTACAATTGGTACAACAATATCGTTAGAAATGACTTGCGCGATAGAAAATATGAGAATCAACACAATGACCGAAACAAAAATCAAATCATTGCGCAGATTTGTAATTGGTATCATGGCTTCGTTATAATCAATTTCGGCGACAATTACCCAATTTAATTTATCAATCGATAATTTATCGAAAGACGATAAACATAAAATATTCCTGTAATCGGGAAAAACTGCGCTGCCATTACCTTTATTGAACGCTAATCTGACGCTTTGGGTTTCAGCTTTAATTTGACGTTTTGCATTTGGAAAAAACCGCGATTTGCTTTTCAAAAAATAATCGTTACCCACCAAATAAACTTCGCCAGACTTTCCCAGACCGTTACTGTGATTAGTGTCGAGTAATATTTTATTCAGTTCGTCATAATTTATCTGATTGGAACTGGATTTATGCTCGTTTAAGTAATTTTCTATTTGCGATTTTTTGATGGTTTTAATAGAATTTAATTGTTCGGTGGCTCTTAAAACTAAGGCGTTTTTTGCTTTAAAGTACGAATAAAATCCAATTAGCGACAGCGACGAAAACCCGACAATCAAATAGAGCAACATGAATTTTTTAATAATCGATTTCCGAAACATTTTACCAAATCTATTTTGGTCAAAATTAGTTAAACCTTTCGGGATTTAAAAATCCCGAAAGGTTTTGATTTGCTTTTAAAGCGCTCCTTCGTCGTAAGCTCTTTCGCCATGCAACGCTTGGTCTAAGCCTATTTTTTCTTCTTCAGCCGAAACTTTTACCGGTGTTATTTTATTGATAATTATTAACATCAAATACGTGAAAACAAAAGCATATAAAGAAGCGCCTGCAACAGCAAGAACTTCTGTGATAAAAAACTTACCTCCACCGTAAATAAGTCCATCGGCGCCGTTGCTATTCACCATCTTCGATGCGAATACACCTAATAAAACAGTTCCGAAAACGCCACCAATTCCGTGAACGCCCCAAACGTCGAGTGCGTCGTCCCATTTCATTTTATTTTTAAATTGGACAGCCAAATAGCACATAATACCGGCTGCGGTTCCAATTATTGGCGATGCCCACAGAGGGACAAATCCGGCGCATGGCGTTATGGTTGCCAAACCTGCAATTGAGCCGGTAAGTAATCCAAGAAGTTTTGGTTTTCTTTCGCGCATATATTCTACCAATAACCAAGACATTGTTGCAAATGAAGCTGCAATATCGGTATTTAAAAATGCAAGTGAAGTAATATTGTCAACCTGACATTCGCTGCCGGCATTGAAACCATACCAACCAAACCACAATAATCCGCTACCAATTGCAACCAAAGGAATACTATTCGGTGTAGAATTTTTATCGACACGCGCGCCAACATATAAAACTGCTGCCAATGCCGCAAAACCAGCCGTCGCATGAACCACAATACCACCGGCGAAATCTATAACGCCCCAATGTGCTAACAAACCGCCGCCCCAAATCATGTGTACAAATGGATAATACACCAAAACTTGCCAAACCGTCAGGAAAAGAAAGTACGATTTAAAAGTTACGCGATTTACAAACGCACCGGTAATAAGCGCAGGAGTGATAATTGCAAACATCATCTGATATGCGATGAAAACTATTTCGGGTATTTTGCCATTGCCTGCCCAAAGTGTATCAATCGAAACGCCAGTTAAAAATGCTTTGTCAAGATTTCCGATAATGCCGCCGTCGCCACCGCTAAAACATAACGAATAACCAAAAATAACCCACAAAACTGTTGTCCAACCCAATGATACAAAACTTTGTATCATTATCGCCAGAATATTTCGTTTTGTTGCAAGACCGCCATAGAAAAAAGCCAATCCCGGCGTCATTAACATTACAAGACTTGTTGCAAGCAACATAAAACCGGTCGAACCCACATCGAGAACGCCGGTACTTAATAAGATGGTATTTAACATAAATCTATGATTTTTGAGAATGATTAATTTCGCCAAAAATAGATTCGTAAATTTTGCGCTGCAATAACGGTATTACTAAATTTTAAATACGTATTTTACGTAGTAAAATTGAATAGTTTAATTAATTTAAAGTTGTTATTCATTTTTTCCTTTAATTGGTCAACGATTCGCAAATAAATCTTTATTTTCGCATCGAAAAAAATATTTTTCGTGTAAAAAAATAAATTCTTTTATGAATATTTTGGTAATAGGTTCCGGTGGACGCGAACATGCGCTCTGTTGGAAAATAAAACAAGACAAAAGCGTTACAAAATTATATTGCGCACCGGGAAACGCAGGAATAGCGCAGGTAGCAGAATGTGTATCAATAAATGCAGAAGGTATTGACAGTTTGTTGCAGTTTGCGGAACAAAACAAAATTGATTTAACAATTGTTGGTCCGGAAGTTCCGTTGGTCATGGGAATTGTTGATAAATTTAATGCAGCCGGACTTCGTATTTTCGGACCCGATGCAAAAGGTGCACAACTCGAAGGTAGCAAAGTGTTTTCGAAAGCTTTTATGTTGAAATACAACATTCCGACTGCTGCATATTTTTCATTTACCAATGCCGATGAAGCAATTGCGTCTTTAGAAAAATTTAATTTGCCATTGGTTATAAAAGCTGACGGTTTGGCGGCGGGTAAAGGTGTAGTTATTTGTACTAATTATGCCGAAGCTGAAAATGCAATAATCGAAATGATGGAGCAGAAAAAATTTGACGCTGCCGGAGAAAAAATTGTGATTGAAGAATTTCTCGACGGCTTTGAAGGTTCGTTGCTTTGCTTTGTTGCTGGACATAGAATTATTCCGATGCAAAGCGCCCGCGATTACAAACGTGCGTTTGACGACGACAAAGGTTTGAATACTGGTGGTATGGGAAATTACTCGCCCAATCATCTTTTTACACCGGAATTGGACGTCGAAATTCGCGAAAAAATTTTAACACCAATAGAAAAAGGTTTGCAGTCAGAACAAATTGATTATCGCGGTGTGCTGTTTATCGGAATTATGGTTACATCGCGCGGGGCAAAAGTGCTGGAATTTAACGTTCGTTTTGGTGATCCCGAAACGCAGGTTGTCATTCCGCGCATCGAAAACAACTTGGTTGACATTATTGAAAAAACGATTGACGGAACGTTGATTGAATCTGATATTCGTTGGTCAAACAATCATTGCGTTACAGTCATTTCAGCTTCAGACGGTTACCCGGAAAAATACGAAAAAGGAAAACAAATTACTGGTTTAGAAAATGTGGCAGATGATGTAATTATTTTCCATGCCGGTACAAAATTCGACGGAGAAAATATTGTAACAAATGGCGGTCGTGTGTTGGCAGTAACAGCAATGGATTCGTCGTTAGAAAAAGCGCGTGAAAAAATTTATGCTGTATTAAAAGAAATTCATTTCGACGGAATGTTTTATAGAAATGATATTGGAAAAATATAGGTTTATACTGGACTTATGAAAAAGATTTTATTTCTAATTTTTATTTTATGGTTTACAATTTCGAAAGGTCAAATTTGCGATTCGGGAAAACCAGTAGCGTTCGGTAAATCAATTCTTAAAAAATTGAGTTTCGAAACAATGCCATTAATAGATGTAGAAAAACAAATCGCGACAGACAGTTTGTCGCAACCCGACGGTTGTAAAGCTTTGCAGTTTGGCGTCAACTTCGATGTAAATCTGAATTGTAAAAATAACGGTGTCTGGCAAATACTTGATAATGGCAATAAACTTTGGCGCATTGGTTTAAATTCCGCAAACGCTTACGCCATGAATGTTGTCTTTTACCGTTTTGATATTCCCGACGGCGCCAAAGTTTTTATTTATAACAGTAAACAAAATTTTCATATTGGCGCATTTACAGCGACCAACAACAATTACAGCAATAGTTTTTCGACAGCTTTTATTCCGGGCGACAGCATTGTTGTTGAATATGAGGAACCGGCAGATGCAGAATTTAACGGCAATCTTATAATCGGCAGAATTGGGCACGATTACAAAGGCATTTTCAAAGATGGACAATTCGGTCAATCAGGATCATGCAATATCGACATAGTTTGTCCACAAGGAGCAAATTGGCAAAACGAAAAACATGCAGTTTGCCGTTTCTTTTTTCCGTCGGTAACCGGAACGTCAACATATATGTGTTCCGGATCGATGGTAAATAACACGCTCGGCGACGGAACACCCTATTTTTTAACAGCCAATCATTGCCTTACAACAGCAACACAAGCCGAAAATGCAGTTTTTTATTTCAACTACGAAAGTCCGACTTGCAACGGCAGCGACGGCTCTACAAATCAAACAATATCGGGCGCAATATTGCACGCCAATTCGCCATTAGCAAAACTCGATTTTTCGTTAGTCGAACTTTCGACACGACCACCGGCAAGTTATTCGGCGTATTATGCTGGTTGGGACGTACATGATGTAGCTGCAACAACATCGGTTTGTATTCATCACCCCGAAGGCGATGTAAAAAAAATTTCGACAAATGCCAATCCTGTGAGTACGGCAAATTTTGGTGAGAGTTTCGATTTAAATTCACATTGGTATATCACACGTTGGGCAAGTGGTGTTACCGAAGGCGGTTCGTCGGGTTCACCGTTGTTTGACCAAAATCATCATATAGTAGGAACGTTGACCGGTGGTTCTTCGTCCTGTGGTTCTCCGATCGACGATTATTTCAGTAAAGTTTCGCGGGCTTGGAAAGACTACAATTGTCTTGCTTTACAATTGCAAGGCTGGCTCGATCCATTGAGTAGCGGTTTGCAAACACTTGATGGTTATTATTTACCAGCGCTTAATAATGACGCTCAGCTAAGTTCTATCAGTTCTCCATTATTGACATTTTTAACGGCAGGCTATCAAAATTTCACTATCAATGTAAAAAATACAGGAACCAAAATTATTACCGATATACAAATACAATATACCGTTGATAGCACAAGCAATACTTTTGACTGGACCGGTTCGCTTACTGCAAATAATACAATTTCGATTACGTTAGATGATATTAATCTGACAGAAGGAAATCATCAGGTCTTTGCAAATATTGTTACAGTTAACGGAGTCGCTGATGATAATTTCAAAAATAATTATCAGAAAAAAGATATTTATGTTGGGACTACAGACGCACAATTGATACAATTAAATTTACAAACCGACATGCTTGGAAACGAAACTACCTGGCAAGTAAAAGACGTTAATAATAATATTGTTTTAACCGGCGGTCCTTATTATGCACATTCTTTACAAAACATCAACGAAAAATTTTATTTGAAACAAGGTTGCTATACATTTACAATTTTTGACAGCGGCAATAATGGAATTAACAATTGCAATACAGGAACCGGTTTTTACAATCTGACAAATGCTACCATCAATCAAGCTATTGCCGGTGGAGGAACATTTACTTCAAGCGATTCAGTAAAGTTTTGTCTTTATAAAGTCGGCATAGAACATATAGATTATAATACGAATATTGACGTTTATCCGAATCCGGCACAGAATCAATTTTTTGTTGAGACATTCAATTTTGTAGCTGACAAAATTTATTTATTCGACATTTCGGGACGACTCATTTCGACTGTCAAACCAAGTAGTCAAAAATCAACAATTACAACTTCGCAACTGCCAGCCGGAATATATTTTGTTGGCATTGAATATTTAGGGAAAATGTATCATAAAAAAATTGTCGTGATTAATTAAACGTCGGCAGGTCTGCGACGCTGCTGAGTTGCAAAAACAATACTTATTGAATAAATCCTATGTTAGCCGTTAGTGCCTTCTTTCGTGGCGTGTAGCATTATTGTTTTAACGTTTAGTTTCTTTTTGGTTCGTAATGAAGCACAACTATTCCGCAATCAAATTGTCTTGCTTTTACTAAAGTTAAATCTTGTTTACTGTCAAATTCTTTGAAAATTGGTAGCCCGCTACCAATAGCAACAGGATTTACAAGTAAATGAAATTCGTCAACAAGTCTGTTTTTGATTAATATAGATGCAAATCTCGCACCTCCATAAACCATAATGTCATTTCCTTTCTGCTTTTTTAGTTTAGTTATTTCTTCAACAATGTCTCCATTAATAATTTTCGTGTTTGCCCATTCTGAATCAGTAAGTGTCCTTGAAAAAACAATTTTAGGTATATCCGTTAATCTTTTCCCAAGAGCAAAAAACGGGTCTGATTTATTTTCAGCTACTGATGCCCAATAAGGAATGAAGCTCATTTTAGAGTTGTGTCCAAGTGTTAGTAATATACTGTCAACTTGTTCAAGATTTGCAATCATATAATTTCTTAAATCATCATCCAAATTTAAATTCATGCAGTCCATTTCGCCATTTTGTCTGCCAACGAAACCGTCAATGGTAATGTGTATTTGTAATTTTAATTTTCTCATTGTCCTTTTACTTTTTTGTTTTTGGTTGCTGTTTATTTCGTATTCGCCTGTTTTAAGTTAGCACGTCTTTCGGCATTACGCATTACGAAAAAAAATTGCAGCCGTATCCGATACTGTTTTGCATGGAAATTGACTTTTTTAAGACTAATTTATATTCTCGGTTGTTAGCCGTTGCACCATACTTTTGAAAATAAAGTAATGGAAAGGCAACATACTGTACCAATATAAACGTCCCGCAATTCCGCGTGGTCTGAAAGTTGCCGTCAGATATAATGTTTTGATATTTTCTTTTTCCCGTATTTTAAATTCGAGCCATGCTTCGCCCGGTGCTTTCATTTCGGCATACAACAATAATCGACGTTTGCATTTGTCGGCAATGAGTACGCGCCAAAAATCGAGTGCGTCGCCCATATACAGTTCGGTAGGGCTGCGGCGTCCGCGTTCAATACCCACGCCGCCAAATACTTTGTCGATTGCGCCACGCATCATCCACAAAGAATTTGCGCTGTACCAACCTTTTTCGCCACCAATCGACCAGATATTATTTAGTACATCATTTATATCTGCTGTAAAATTTTGTTTTCGTTTGTCAGTATAGCAACCCCAGATTGGAACTTCGACGTGTTTCAAAATGTCGGTATCAAACTGGCTCGATGCCAATGCGTCTTTCCAACTTGAAATTACCATGTTTTGTGCAATTTTGTCGAATGCCAGATTTACAGCGGTTTTATAATCGAGTAGTTTTGTTGGAATGATTCCGTTGATGCCAAAATGTTTTACTATTATTTGATTGCGCAGACTTTCGACCAGATTTTTTGCGAGATAATAAGACGTCGATGTTATAACAAACAACCAATATGCAGACATTGTAACCGGAAGAAATTTTAACGTAATTACGTAACGTTTATATCCGCGCACTTCGGCAAATTGCAGCAACATTTCTTTGTACGTAAGAATCTCAGGTCCGCCAATATCAAAAATTTTATTGAATGTTTTTTCGTTTAACAGCGCGCCTTTCAAATAGTCAATAACATTTCTTATGGCTATTGGCTGCGTTTTGGTGTTGAGCCAATGTGGAGTAATCATTACGGGTAGCTTTTCTACTAAATCGCGGATTGTTTCGAACGAAGCGCTACCCGAACCGACAATAATTCCGGCACGCAAAACGGTCAATGGTTTTTGCGCAGTAAATAAAATTGTTTCAACATTAAGTCTTGACGCAAGATGTTTCGATAAATTGCTGTCGTTATATATTCCACCAAGATAAATGATTTGTTTGGCTGTTGTCTGGTCGATGTATTCTACAAAATTACGTGCTACTAATTCTTCTAATTTGTCAAAATGTTTGTTGGTTGACGCCATAGAATGTACCAGATAATATACTACATCAATATCTTTCGGGACATTTTGAATATTTACCGGATGCAATAAATCTGTTTCGACAATTGTAATTTGTTCCAAAATATATTCAGGCACAATCATGCGCGCTTTGTCGCGTACCATGCAATATATCTGATGCCCGCTTTCGAGCAAAACCGGCAGAAGCCGCTTGCCGATATATCCATTTGCACCTGTTAATAAAATTTTCATACGTTACATTTTAAAATTCGAAACGTGCAGTTATTCAAAGATCTTGATTGTTTTAAAAAGTCAATTCTAATTTTCTTTTTTGTTACTTTCTATTCCAATGTTTTGTTCGTCCACAATGACATAAACATCTTCGTTGTCGCGTTTCATAAAATATTTTTCGCGTACAAATCGTTCCAGATTTTGTTTATTGGTCATCAGTTCGTGCAGTGCAAGCGAGTCATCATTTATCTTTTGTATATAATATTCTTTGCTTTTCTTCAGGTTTTCAATTTTCCGCGATTGCGAAAAACGTTCGATTAAATTATTCGTGTCGAAAAAAAGTATCCAAAGACAAAATACGACTGCCGTAAGAATAAACTTATTTTTAATAATGTAGTTTAATATAAACGTTTTCAGTTTCATCGAAAGTAAATTTGTCAATACAAAGTAAAACATTTTTTTGTTATCCGACAAATAAAAACCCTGATAGCGTTTTAAAACACTGTCAGGGTTAAGCACCTAATGATGTCAGAAAAAATTATTTCTTTTTTTCTTTCTTTTCTTTCTTTTCCTGCTTCTTCTCTTTTGCAGTTTTCGCCGGCGCTTTCTTTGCGTCTTTTTTTATGTCTTTACCTTTTGCCATAGTAGTAATTATTAAATTATTTTTAATTTTGTTGAGCAAATATAAACAATTTAATTTTATTGTCAACTTTACAGCTAAAATTTAAATCATTTTAACAAAAAATAATTAACAATCGAAAATTAACAATTAGCAATTATTAGGCTCTATTTGCTCTGGGACTTCCAAATCTTCTATTTTTTTCTGACGTATTCGGGCGCGACCTATTCGAATTAAATCGACCTTGCTGTTGTTGCTTTGGCGCTGGAGTTGGAAAATTGTCAATCAAAGGAAAATCGTGGTCTTCGATAACCGGAATGCGTTTGTTGATTAATTTTTCGATGTCTTTCAAATATGCTTTTTCTTCGGCATCGCAGAAAGAATATGCTGTGCCTTTCGCTCCGGCTCTACCGGTACGACCAATACGATGAACATAAGTTTCGGCAATATTTGGCAACTCAAAATTGATAACAAATTCCATGTTGTCAACATCAATTCCACGCGCTGCAATGTCAGTTGCAACCAAAACGCGCGTTGTTTGATCTTTAAAGTTTGCCAATGCACGTAGTCTTGCATTTTGCGCTTTGTTGCCGTGTATAGCTTCTGCTTTGACGTGTATTTTTGTCAACATTTTTACGAGTTTGTCGGCGCCATGTTTTGTGCGCGTAAAAACCAATGCTGTTTTGATATTCTTGTCGTCCAGAATTTGTTCGAGCAATCGGTATTTATTTGCTTTGTCAACAAAATAAACGTATTGCTGAATAATATCAACAGTTAAAACGCCGGGAGTAACTTGTACTTTCAACGGATTTTGCAAAATTGTGTTTGACAATTTTATAATTTCGGGCGGCATGGTTGCCGAGAAAAATAAGGATTGACGTTTTCTGGGAAGTTCAGCGATAATTCGTTTGACGTCATGGATAAAACCCATGTCGAGCATACGGTCGGCTTCGTCGAGAACGAATATTTCGATGCTGCGTAGGGAAATTATTCCTTGATTCATAAGGTCGAGCAAACGACCGGGTGTTGCAATTAAAATATCTACGCCGCGACGCAATGCCGCAGTTTGAGTACTTTGATTTACGCCGCCAAAAACGACGGTACTTGTTAGTCCACAATGACGCCCGTAAGCATTAAAACTTTCGTCTATCTGGATTGCCAGTTCGCGCGTAGGCGTAACAATCAAACTACGGATAGTACGATTTTTAGGGTTTTGTACTCTGGCGCTCAACAGTTGCAAAATAGGAATAGCAAATGCTGCTGTTTTTCCTGTGCCGGTTTGTGCGCAACCAAGCAAATCGTTGCCTTTTAAAACTATCGGTATGGCTTGTGCTTGGATTGGGGTGGGTGTTTTGTAACCTTCTTCTTCTAACGATTTTAGAATGGGTTTAATAATTTCTAATGATTCAAATAACATAAATAAATATTAAACAGATTTTTATCTAAATTAATAAAATCTGTTGTGAAAACTGTTGCAAAGGTAAATATTAAATTGGATATACGAGTCTTTTATTTTTTTAATTGTGTTTGGGTTGACAATTACATCGATAAATTTGTAGCGTTTTGCTCTAATTCTTTTCTCATATCGCTTGCTATCGAGTACATTTCATCATTTATTTCATGATAGTAATAATTGCATAAATATTCTAATTCTCTGTAAGCGCGTCCGGTTAAATGCTCTTCATTGAGCATATAATCAGAAAGAAATCTTTTTATTGTGTTTGTAAATTTTTCGTAATAATCATATTCCATTGCACATTCTTGATTGTATTCTTCAATAATTTCTTCTCCTTCAGCTTGCCTATCGCCGATAAATAATTTGTGTACTTGATCAATATAATCTTGTGGCGATTCTTTGTCTGGTTTTACAATAAGAAGTTCAAATTTAAGAAAATCAGATGTGTCTGTCTTGTAATGTTCAATAAGATCGCCAAAATCTTCGCAAAAAAGTTGCGCGGTTATATCTAATTTTTCTAAACAAATTTCATAAAATTTTTGATACTGAATCGGATAATACTCTTTATTCAGTTCAAAAAACATTTTACTTGTTTCGGTTATTAAATCCGCTTTAAATTCTTTCAGATATTCTTCGTATGCATCGTCATCTGCAAGGGTTTGTTCTAACATTCTAAGCAATTCAAAATCGTCAATCATTTTTATTTTATTCGTTATAAATTTTGTTAAAATAATACGAAGCTAAAATAAAAATAGAATTTGAAAAAAACAAAAATTTAAAGAACTTTTTGTAAGTTAAGCAATAAAATTTGTTTAAAATGAATTTTAATCAGTTTCCTTACATTCTTCCAACCCTTTGTTGTACATAAACATTGCGCGTGCGCTCATACCCATGCTCGAAAAACCACCGTCGTGATATAAATTTTGCATCGTTACTTTTTTTGTTAAATCAGAAAATAAAGTAACGCAATAATCGGCACATTCTTCGGCAGTCGCGTTACCAAGTGGCGACATGCGCTCGCTGAAATCCATCAATGCATCGATGCCTTTTACGCCGCTCCCGGCTGTGGTCATTGTTGGCGATTGCGAAACGCTGTTGATACGGATTTTTTTATCGCGACCATATATGTAACCAAAACTGCGGACGATTGATTCCAAAACAGCTTTTGCATCAGCCATATCATTATAACGATAAAGTGTTCGTTGCGCTGCAATGTACGACAGTGTAACAACCGAACCCCATTCGTTAATTGCATCGGTTTTTTTGGCAACCTGCAACAATTTGTGCAACGAAAATGCTGATATATCCATCGTCTTTTGGAGATAATCATAATCCAGATCGTCATACGTGCGTCCCTTGCGAACATTGAGCGACATGCCAATTGAATGTAAAATAAAATCGATTTTTCCGTCGAACAATTCCATCGAACGGTTTATCAGATTTTGTAAATCGCTAACGCTGGTAGCGTCGCAGGGAATTACTTCGGTGCAACAATTCGACGCAAGCGTTTTAATGTCGCCCAATCGCATCGATACCGGCGTGTTGGTCAGTGTGAAAACTGCGCCTTCTTCGTAACATCTTTCTGCAACTTTCCAAGCGATTGATTTATCGTTTAACGCACCGAAAATGATGCCTTTTTTACCTTGTAATAAATTATATGCCATGACTATACATTTATTAAATTAGCTTTTATCAAATTAAACTCAATTTCTTTCGAAATTCGAGTCAAAATTAATGTATTTTTGTGAATAATAAAATTGTCTAATTTTTTTTAAAACACTTAATATTTTGTTAATTTGCAAAATTATTTCTGTGGACTTATGGCATATTAAATTTTAAAATTTTAAAATGAAAACCTACCACATATTAGTTGTCGATGACGATGTTTTTAGTTTGAATTTGATTTTGTCGATATTAAAAAATCTCGAACATCCATTTCAAATTTCTGAGGCAAAAGACGGCAACGAAGCAGTAGAAATAGCAACGAGTTTGCTACCCGATTTAATAATTATGGATTGGGACATGCCAAATTTGTCGGGTATCGATGCTTTAAAAGCCATTAGAAAAAAAGAGTTGACCTCAAAAATTCCTGTTATCATGGCAACTGCAATGTTGTCGTCAGAAAATCTGGAACTGGCTTTCAAGTCTGGCGCCAACGATTATTTGCGCAAACCTGTGGATCGTGTGGAATTGTTAGCCCGCATGAATTCAGCATTGGAATTGAGCGAATCGTACAAAGAAATTATGCGACAAAAAGCCGAAATACAGGAAAAGAACCGCAAAATTATTAACAGCATCGATTATGCCAGCAGGATTCAAACCGCCATGTTGCCGTCAATGACAAATATTAAAGAATCGCTGCCCGAATCATTTATTTATTACCGCCCAAAAGATATTGTGTCCGGCGATTTTTATTGGTTTCATAAATATGGCGATAAAATTTTTCTTGCGGCGATCGACTGTACAGGTCATGGTGTTCCAGGGGCTTTGATGTCGATGATGGGAAATGCTTACCTGAACTTGATTGTCAACCAACCTTCGATGACACCCGAATTAGTTTTGAATCAACTGAATGTTTTTATCAGGCAAGGATTGCAGCAAAGTCAAAACGATAATTTCGACGGCATGAGTATTTCGCTTTGTTTAATTGATAAACAAGCAAAAACAATTGACTTTGCCGGCGCAGAAAGTTCGATCGTTTATTTCCAGAATGACCTTATGACTGTGGTTGACGGCGATTTATATTCGATTGGTGGTTTTCAGCGCGAAGCAAATATTAATTATACAAAACATACCATTTCAATTGAGCAACCCACAACTATTTACCTTTTTTCTGACGGTTATTACGACCAGTTTGGCGGACAGAAAGGCGATAAATATATGCGCGATTATTTTTTATTTCTCCTTAATCAAATCCACAACCAGCCTGTTGATCATCAATTGGCTATGCTCGACCAAACGTTGACCGAATGGATGGGTGAAAAAAATACGCAGACCGATGATATTATGATTATTGGCGTTAAATTATAAATGTGGCAATCGAAAAAGAAAATCGTTTTAAAAATATCTGGAATCAGATTCGTTATATAAATGACAAATTCCCTTGGTATTATTATGGTTTGATATTATTGGTTTTTAGTTTACCGCTCACCCGTTTTTTCACAAGTGTAGGTCAGGAAATTATTATTTTAAACTGGCTCATCAATGGCAATTTCAAAGAAAAATTTGCGCTTCTCAAAAAACAAAAAAATCAACTGCTGATTGCTTCAATTTATTTGTTGCATCTGCTTAGTTTATCTTACACCAGCGATTTCAATTGGGCTTTTCATGATTTAATTGTAAAATTACCATTGCTTGTTTTGCCCGTCGTTATTGGGACTTCTCCAAAATTGTCCAAGCAAAGATATTTGACGGTTCTCAATTTTTTTGTTGGTGCAGTGGCATTCAGCACATTTCTGAGTGTACTTATTTTAATCGGTGTCATTCACCGCGACCTGTCTGACATCCGCGAAGTAGTTTGGGAAATTGCTTACATACGCTTAGCATTATTTATAAACTTGGTTTTATGTTATTTGTGCTATTTAACTTTTTTTCGGAAAGAAAAAAAGATTCTCAAATTTCAGATAGTAAGAATTGCTTTGATGTTTTGGTTTGTTCTATTCTTAATTTTCCTAAAGTCCGGTACTGGTTTAATTGTCTTATTTATTTTGATAATTGTCTTTTTGATCTGGAAATTTAAAACTACTCAAAATTTTCTATTTCGAGTGACTTATTTATTTATTGCCATAGCAATTCCATTAAGTGTTGGTTTGTATTTGTTTAACGCAATCGAAAAATTTTATGTCGCTGATAAAATAGATTTTGCTAAACTACCACTTACTACAATAAATTGTAACCGTTACGAACACGACACAACTCAATTGTTAAAAGAAAACGGACATTATATATGGTTGTTCAATTGCACTTACGAATTGAAAAACGCTTGGAACAAAAGAAGTCTCATAAATTTTGATTCGCTGGATAATAAAAAACAATTGATCAAATATACAGCCATCAGATATTTGACTTCGAAAAATTTAACCAAAGATTCTCTTGGGGTTTCAAAACTTTCTGCCAGCGATATTTCTAATATAGAAAATGGAATGGCAAATTATATCTATCAAAATAAATACGATTTGTACAACAGGATTTACGAAGTTTTATGGGAAATAGAATTTTACAGGAACGGTGGAAATCCAGCCGGACATTCTTTAACGCAACGGATTGTCTATTTCAAGATCGGTGTTGATTTAATTAAAACTCATTTTTGGTTTGGCATCAGCGCCGGCGATGTTAAAATTGCTTACGAAAATGCTTATAAATCTTTAGCTTTTGACTTTCCCGAACAATTTCGTTTACGCGCGCACAACCAATTTCAAACATTTTTTATTTCGTTTGGTATTATTGGCTTTTTGTGGTTTATGTTTGCAATTTTGTATCCTGTTTTATTTCAACGCAAATGGAATGACTGGTTATTCATTACTTTTTTTATAATAGTATTTATTTCGATGTTCAACGAAGACACGCTCGAAACCCAAGCTGGCATTACATTTTTTGCATTTTTCTTTGCCTTTTATTTGCAAACGCCTGATGACTTATACAATTAAAATTTATTGACCAATGAAAGGAGTTCCAATCATTGGCTGTGATTGATAAGGATTGTAATTATACGGATTAAATCCCTGCGATTTACGAACTGAAATTCCGATATGCATTCCATCCATAATTTTGTAATCAGCACTAAAAGAATATGCACTGACGTTGGGCGTGTTAATATTATTTGTTCCTGTAATTCCCATTTGGTTCATTCCGTAAAGTATCGAACCGGTAACGCGCAATCTTTCACTGACCAGATAGTCTGCTTTGGCAAAAAAATAATTGTTGATACTGTTCGAATTTGTTGAAGTAATACTTCCATCACCATTAAACGTTGGAATATTATTGAAATAATTTTTTTCCATAACCACACCGGCGGTCAAATTTAAGCGCGACGTTATTGGATATGATACAGATGGCGCAATATAACTTGACATAAAACTTCCGCCACCCAACATGCCACCAACTGATGTTCCTATTTCAAGATGGTAATCGAGTTTTTTTGCATCGAAAGATGAATTATCTGCAACTTTTTTTGTTGTATCCGGTCTGTAATATTCTGGTCGCGGATGCGCCAGTTGTGCGAAAATAAATGCCGGAAGCAAAACTAAAATGGCTACTGTTATATATTTTTTCATAATCGTATTTTTTTAAATAATTTATCAATAAATTATACTTCCCATCCGAAGGATTCATAAAATTTTGGATTTCTTTTACAATGAACAATACTTATAAATATCAATTTTAATTTTAATAATTTAAGAAACTGTTTAAAATTTATTTATGAATTCTATTAAGCATTAATTTAATCATTGCAAGTTGTATCATGGTTTCACTTGTATCAGTATTAAATTCGAAGTCTTTGCTAAGTCTTCGATAACTTTC
>Ga0265327_10001155_pt1 | contig 35957 bp, 35 predicted proteins | sample 41621metaG_FD_202089 | JGI IMG/M metagenome (GOLD analysis project Ga0265327, IMG submission 202089) | Rhizosphere microbial communities from Carex aquatilis grown in University of Washington, Seatle, WA, United States - 4-16-21 metaG | ecosystem: Host-associated > Plants > Roots > Rhizosphere...
CCACCAATCAGGCCGATCGCGACCGCTTCGCTTCCGATCTCCTGCGCGCCCGGATCGACGTTGCCCGCCTGCGCGCGCAGCTTGGGCCGCGGCCGGGCGACCCCTTCGCCGGTTTCGGCGATGCCGAGCCGCTGCTTATCGCCACCGCCCGCGATCACCAATCGGCCGAGGAGGCGGAGCAGCAGGCGAAGCTCCAGGCCGTCGACCGGCAACTGGCGGAAAAGCGCGCCGAGGCCGATCAGGTCAAGGCGACTCTGGCGAAGCTTCAGGCCACCCTGCCGCTGGTCGAGCAGCGGGCCTTGATCCGGAGCAAGAGTCTGGCGACCGGGTTCGGTTCGAAGATCAGCTTCCTTGACGCCCAGCAAACCCTGGTCGAACTGAAGAACGAATCGCTCGTCCAGCGGCATCGTCTCGAACAGAGCGAGCAGGCGGCGGCGGCACTCCAGCACCAGCATGAGCAAGGCGAAGCCGAATACCGGCACCGGCTGTTCGGCGACCTCGCCAAAGCGGAAACCCAAGTCGCCGAGCTGTCCCAGGAACTGCGCAAGGCCACCGATAAAACCGCGCTGCAAAAGCTGACGGCACCGGTGGACGGCATCGTGCAGCAGCTTGCGGTGCACACGATCGGCGGCGTCGTGACCCCGGCGCAAGAGCTGATGGTGATTATTCCGAGCGATGCCGAACTCGAAATCGAGGCGATGATCGAGAACAAGGATATCGGCTTCGTCGAAAACGGCCAGACCGCCGAGATCAAGGTCGAAACCTTCAATTTCACCCGTTTCGGCTTCCTGCATGGGAAGGTGACGCGGGTCGCGCGCGATACCGTGCCGACGGACAAAACGGCGGCAGGCCCGGCACAGCCGGGCACGGCCTCCGCGGAGAGTTCAGCCCCCCAGCATCTTGCCTATGTCGCCCGCATCGCCCTCGACCGCGCCAGCATGCGGATCGACGGCAAGGACGTTCCCCTGGAGCCCGGCATGGCCGTCACCGTCGAGATCAAGACCGGCGAGCGGCGGGTCTTCGACTACCTGCTCTCTCCACTACAAAGCTACCGCCACGATAGCTTGCGGGAGCGGTGACAGCCGCGTTTCGCCGGTGTCATGGAGACCGGGGCGGCGATAGGTTTTCGCTATCGCACCATGAGACAGCTTGCTTGATTCGGACGGTTTCATGGCGCATTACTCCCCGGTCAATCATTAAAAGGTGGCCGGGGAGTGATGTCGGGCTTCGAGACTTGGAACAAAGTGCGCGCGGATGAGATCATCGGCGCGCATGCCGGACGGGAGGGTTCCGCCCTCCCCATTCTTCACGCTTTGCAGGAAGTTTTCGGCTATGTCGACGGCGAGGCCGTGCCGCTGATGGCCGAGGCACTCAATGTCTCGCGCGCCGAAATCCACGGCCTGATCAGCTTCTATCACGATTTCCGCGCGACACCGCCGGGCCGCCACACGGTCAAGCTGTGCCGGGGCGAGGCCTGTCAGTCGATGGGTGCCGACGCGCTGGCGCTGCAGGCGCGGGAGCGCCTCGGTGTCGATTGGGGGGAGACGACGGCGGATGGCCGCGTCACCCTGGAGCCGGTGTTCTGCCTTGGGCTCTGCGCCTGCGCGCCCTCGGCCATGGCGGATGGCAAACTTGTGGGCCGGCTCGATGCCGAGCGGCTCGGATCGATTCTCGATAAGGCGCGCCAGTCATGAGCCGAGCCAAGATTTTCGTCCCGCGCGACGCGGGCTCCATCGCTCTTGGTGCCGAAGAAGTGGTTGCGGCGATCGAAGCCGCCGCCCGTAGCCGCGGCATCGAGGTCGAAATCATCCGCAACGGCTCGCGCGGCCTCTATTGGCTGGAGCCGATGGTCGAGGTGGCGATACCCGCCGGACGCATCGCCTATGGCCCGGTCCAGGCCGGCGAGATCGAGTCGCTGTTCGAGGGCGGGTTCCTCGGCGGCGGCGCGCATCCAAAGCGCCTCGGCGTGCCGGAGGAGCTCCCCTATCTGAAGCGGCAGACGCGGCTGACCTTCGCCCGCTGCGGCATCACCGATCCGCTCTCGCTTGCCGATTACCGCGATCATGGCGGGTTGAAGGGGCTGGAGCGGGCGCTCTCGCTCGGCCCCGATAAGACCGTCGAGGAAGTGACGCTGTCGGGCCTGCGCGGCCGTGGCGGCGCCGGCTTCCCGACCGGCATCAAATGGCGCACCGTTCAGCAAACGCCGGCCCAGCAGAAATACATCGTCTGCAATGCCGATGAAGGCGATTCGGGCACCTTCTCCGACCGCATGATCATGGAAGGCGACCCCTTCGTTTTGATCGAGGGCATGGCTATCGCTGGCGTCTCCGTCGGGGCGACGAAGGGCTATATCTATCTCCGCTCCGAATATCCGGTTTGCCGCTTCGTGCTCGACGCGGCCATCGCCGCCGCGCGGGCCGGGGGTGTTCTCGGTGATAAAGTGCTGGGCTCCGCCCATGCTTTCGACATCGAACTCCGGATCGGTGCCGGCGCCTATGTCTGCGGCGAGGAAACGGCGCTCATGGAGAGCATCGAAGGCAAGCGCGGCATGGTCCGCGCAAAGCCGCCGCTGCCGGCGCATAAGGGACTCTTCGGGCGCCCGACCGTGGTCAACAACGTGATCTCGCTCGCCTCCGTGCCGGTCATCATGGCCGAGGGCGGCAAGCATTACCAGGAATACGGCATGGGCCGCTCACGCGGAACCTTGCCGATCCAGCTTACCGGCAACATCAAATATGGCGGGCTGTTCGAGGCCGCTTTCGGCCTGACGCTCGGCGAACTGGTCGAGGAAATCGGCGGCGGCACCGCCACCGGACGCCCGGTGCGGGCGGTGCAGGTGGGTGGCCCGCTCGGCGCCTATTTCCCGCGCTCGCTGTTCGACACGCCCTTCGATTACGAGGCATTCGCCGCCCGTGACGGGCTCATCGGCCATGGCGGCATCGTGGTTTTCGACGACAGCGTCGACATGGTCCGGCAAGCCCGCTTCGGCATGGAGTTCTGCGCCATCGAATCCTGCGGCAAATGCACGCCTTGCCGCATCGGCTCGACGCGCGGGGTCGAGGTCATCGACCGCATCATCGCCGGTGAGAACGTCGCCGCGAATCTAGCGCTGGTCGAGGATCTCAGCAACACGATGAAGGTTGGCTCGCTTTGCGCGCTGGGCGGCTTCGCGCCTTACCCGGTGCTGAGCGCCATCCACAATTTCCCCGAAGATTTCGCCAAGCATTCCGGGTCGGGCGTCAAGCTCGCCGCCGCAGAGTAGGAGCCGCCCATGTCGCTCGTCCATGAGACCGATTTCGGCACGCCCGCGTCCAAGACCGAGAAAAACGTTACCCTGACCATCGACGGCTTCAGCGTGACCGTGCCCGAAGGCACCTCCATCATGCGCGCGGCGGTGGAGGCCGGGATCAAGATCCCGAAGCTTTGCGCCACCGATTCGCTTGAATCCTTCGGTTCCTGCCGGCTCTGTCTGGTCGAGGTCAAGGGGCGCTTCGGCATGCCGGCCTCCTGTACCACGCCGGTGGCCGACGGCATGGCGGTGCTGACGCAGAACGAGCGTCTGCACAATGTCCGGCGGAACGTCATGGAGCTTTACATCTCCGACCATCCGCTCGATTGCCTGACCTGCGCCGCCAACGGCAATTGCGAATTGCAGGATGCGGCGGGCGAGGTCGGTCTGCGCGAGGTCCGCTATGGCTTCGGCGGCGACAATCACCTGAAGCAGGAGAAGGACGAGAGCAACCCGTACTTCTCCTTCGATCCGTCGAAATGCATCGTCTGCTCGCGCTGCGTTCGCGCCTGCGCCGAAGTGCAGGGCACCTTCGCCCTGACGGTCGAGCATCGCGGCTTCGATTCCAAGATCACGCCGGGCGGCGGGGATTTCCTCGGCTCCGAATGCGTCTCCTGCGGCGCTTGCGTCCAGGCCTGCCCGACGGCGACCCTCATCGAGAAGCCGGTCATCGAGATCGGCCAGCCCGAGCATTCCGTCGTCACCACCTGCGCCTATTGCGGTGTCGGCTGCACCTTCAAGGCGGAAATGCGCGGCGATCAGGTCGTGCGCATGGTCCCCTATAAGGGCGGTGAGGCCAATCACGGCCATTCCTGCGTCAAGGGCCGCTTCGCCTGGGGCTATGCCACGCATCGCGACCGCATCCTCAATCCGATGATCCGCTCGAAGATCACCGAACCCTGGCGCGAAGTGAGCTGGGAGGAGGCGATCAACTACACCGCCTCCGAGTTCAAGCGGATCCAGGACAAGTATGGCCGGGCCTCGGTCGGCGGCATCACCTCGTCGCGCTGCACGAATGAAGAGACCTATCTGGTCCAGAAGCTGATCCGCCAGGGCTTCGGCAACAACAACGTCGATACCTGCGCCCGTGTCTGCCATTCGCCGACCGGCTACGGGTTGAGCCAAGCCTTCGGCACCTCCGCCGGCACCCAGGATTTCGACTCAGTCGAAGAATCCGACGTGATTCTGGTCATCGGCGCCAATCCGACCGATGCGCATCCGGTCTTCGGTTCGCGCATGAAGAAGCGCATCCGCGAGGGGGCCAAGCTCATCGTCGTCGATCCGCGCCAGACGGAACTGGTGCGCTCGCCGCATATCAAGGCCGATTATCATCTGGCGCTGAAGCCCGGCACCAATGTGGCGATCGTCAATGCGCTCGCCCATGTCATCGTGACCGAGAACCTCGTCGATATGGAGTTCGTCAAGGAGCGCTGCGACTGGGAAGGCTTCCAGGATTGGGCGGCCTTCATGGCGCGGCCCGAGAACAGCCCGGAGACGGTCTCGGCCCTGTCCGGCGTTCCCGCCGAGACGATCCGCGGCGCTGCCCGGCTTTATGCCACCGGCGGCAACGGCGCCATTTACTATGGCCTCGGCGTCACCGAACACAGCCAGGGCTCGACCACGGTCATGGGCATCGCCAACCTCGCCATGGCGACCGGCAATATCGGCCGGCGCGGCGTCGGCGTGAACCCGCTGCGCGGCCAGAACAATGTCCAGGGCTCCTGCGACATGGGCTCCTTCCCGCATGAGTTCGTGGGCTACCGCCATGTCTCGGACGACGCGACCCGCCACCTTTTTGAAGGCGCCTGGGGCGTATCGCTCTCGGGTGAGCCGGGCCTGCGCATTCCGAACATGTTCGACGCGGCGATCGAAGGGACTTTCATGGGTCTCTACGTCCAGGGTGAGGACATTCTCCAATCCGATCCGGATACCAGCCATGTGACCAGGGCGCTCGGCGCCATGGAATGCGTGGTGGTTCAGGATCTGTTCCTGAACGAGACCGCGAACTACGCCCATGTGTTCCTGCCGGGGGCGACCTTCCTCGAAAAGGACGGAACCTTCACCAATGCCGAGCGCCGCATCAACCGCGTGCGCAAGGTGATGGCGCCGCGTTCGGGCCTGGGCGATTGGGAAATCACCGTCGGCATCGCCAAGGCGTTCGGGCTGGATTGGAACTATAGCCATCCCTCCGAGATCATGGACGAAATCGCGCGGCTGACGCCGGGTTTCGCCAATGTCTCCTATCAGCTCCTGGAGGAGCGGGGCTCGGTGCAGTGGCCCTGCAACGACAAGTCGCCGGACGGCACGCCGATCATGCATATCGGCAGCTTCGCCCGCAGCGGCGGCAAGGGCAATTTCGTGCTGACCGAATATGTGGCGACCGATGAGAAGACCACGGGCCGCTTCCCGCTGATCCTCACCACCGGCCGTATTCTCGCCCATTACAATGTCGGCGCGCAGACGCGGCGCACCGACAACGTCGCTTGGCATCCCGAGGACGTTCTCGAAATCCATCCGCATGATGCCGAGCAGCGCGGGGTCAAGGATGGCGGCTGGGTAAAGATCGACAGCCGCACCGGCTCGACCTCGCTGCGCGCGGTGGTGACCGACCGTGTCGTTCCGGGCGTCGTCTACACGACCTTCCACCATCCCGACACCCAGGCCAATGTCGTCACCACGGATTTTTCCGACTGGGCGACGAATTGCCCGGAATACAAGGTGACTGCGGTGCAGGTCAGCCTCTCCAACGGGCCGACGGAATGGCAGGAGAGCTATCGCAGCCAAGCCGAACAGAGCCGCCGGATCGACAAGGCGGCGGCAGCGGAGTAGACGCCAAGCATGCCGGACGTGCCAAGCATGCCGCCCTCAAACCCGCCGCTGCCGGATCCGCAGCCTCGGCCATTGCCTCCGCCCTACCGCCGGGTTTCCCGCGCGGTCTGGCGCGGGCAGGGGGTGACCTGGGGAGAGCGCGCGGTTCCCGAGGAAACGGCGGTCGCCTTCACCTATAACCGCTTTTCCTATGCGGTGATGATGGCGACGCCGACCGATCTCGAAGACTTCGCCCATGGCTTCAGTCTGGCGGAGGGGGTCGTCGCCTCCGCCGACGAGATCCTTGAACTCGACATCGCCTCGGTGCCGGAGGGGGTCGAGCTGCGCATGTGGCTGACCGATGAGCGCATCGGCGCCTTTACCGACCGGCGGCGCTTCCTGGCCGGGCCGACCGGCTGCGGCTTATGCGGCGTCGATTCGCTGGCGGAGGCGATGCGCCCGTCGCCCGCCGTGGTGAGCGATTTTCACATCACGGCGGAAGCCGTGGCCCAGGCGATCGCCTCGCTTCCAGCCGAACAGAAGCTCAACCGCGAGACCCGTGCGGTCCATGCGGCGGCATTCTGGCAGCCGGGTGCCGGCCTTGTGGCGTTGCGCGAGGATGTCGGGCGGCATAACGCCCTCGACAAGCTCGCGGGCGCCCTGGGGCGGAGCGGGATCAAGGCCAATTCCGGGATTCTGCTGATGACCAGCCGCATTTCGGTGGAACTGGTTCAGAAGGCGGCAAGGCTCGGCGCCCCGGTCCTGGTCGCGGTCTCGGCCCCGACGGCATTGGCGCTCCGCGTCGCCGAGAAGGCCGGGATCACCCTGGCCGGCATCGCCCGTGACGACGGCTTCGAGATTTTCACCCATCCCCATCGTATCCTGACAGGACAATCCGAACATGTCGCATGACAACAAGCTCGTCTACATGGCCAACCAGATCGGCCGCGCCTTCAACCCGCAGACCGAAGAAAAAGCCGTCGCCGCGATCGCCGACCATATCCGCAAATTCTGGGAACCGCGCATGCGCAAGGCGATCGACCAGCACCTCGACACCGGCGGCGAAGGCCTCGACCCCCGCGTCGTGAAGGCGCTGAAGAGCCTGCATTAAGGGCGGACGGATTAAATTTTGAGGCATGCCGATGGGCAAGCGGCAATTCTCATTCTGGCCGATTCCTGCGCCCGTCCCCGCCGCACAGGCATCCGGCGTCCTTCGAGACGCGGCCAAGAGGGCCGCTCCTCAGGATGAGGTACATCTGTGATGGCCCTAAGAAAAATCCTCATCCTGAGGAGGCCCCCTTGAGGGCCGTCTCGAAGGACGCACCACAGCTGTCCAGCGGGTGCCCAATGACAGGCCATAATAAAAATGGCTGGCGCGGTGCACCTGCCAGGACTCTGAATTTCTTCAGTTCGGTATAAGGGCTGGAAAGCCAGCGCGGCGGCGTAAACAGGGGCGGAACCTCACGCCTCCGGCCCCGCCTTATCCTTCCCCCATCTCCAAAATCCCCGCCCGGAGCGCCAGCCGCATCAGCTCGATATCCGAGGACACGCCGAGCTTGCCCTTGATCAGATAGTGGCAATTGGCGACGGTCTTCGGAGCGATGTGGAGGGTTTCGGCGATCGCCTCGGCGGATTGGCCGTTGAGGAGCATGCGCAGGATCTCGAATTCGCGCGGCGACAGGGAGTCGATGGCGGCGGCTTCGTCGCCGAGGCGGGTGAGGGCGAGATCGTGGGCGATGTCGGGGCTCAGGGCGCGGCGGCCCTGGAGCACGTCGCGGACGGCGGAGAGCAGGATTTCCGGGGGGCTGCTCTTGGTGACGTAGCCACGGGCGCCGGCCTCGAAGGCCTGAATCGCGAAGGCCGGGTTCTGGTGCATGGTGAAGGCGAGGATGCGGGCATTTCCGTCGCGCTGACGGATATGCCGGATCGCCTCGATCCCGCCCTGGCCGGGCATCGCCAGATCCATGATCACGAGATCGGGGGCGGTTTCCTTGTAGAGGCGATAGGCCTCGGCGCCGTCGGCGGCTTCGGCGACGACGCGCATGCCCTGCTTTTCCAGAAGGGCGCGATAGCCCTCGCGGACGATGGCGTGATCGTCGGCGAGCAATATCCGGATCATCGGGCGGTGTCCTTCGGGAGCGGAAGTCGGGCGTGGATGGTGACGCCGCCGGCATTGCCGCCGCTCGAAAACATGACCTCGCCGCCCTGGGAGGCCACGCGCTCCTTGATGCCGAGCACGCCCATACCGGATTGGGTGCCGGCCTTGCGGTTGAAATCCACCTCCGCCGCCTTGCCGTCATCCTCGACGGAAAGCTCGATGGCACTAGGCGAGATTCGGCGGCGCAGCTTGACGCGGATCTCCGTCGCGTCGGCATGTTTGGCGGCGTTGGTCAGGCATTCCTGGGCTATTCGATAGAGATCGACGGCGGTGCTCGGCGGCAGCCCCGCGAAATCGCCCTCGGCGTCGAGGATGAAGCGGGGCGTGCCGTGGCTGCGGCCATTCCAGCCGGCAACCAGTTCCCGCAGGCTCAGGGTGAGGCCCAACTCGTCGATGCCGGGCGGGCGCAGCCGGATCAGCGTGCCGCGCAGGCTGTCCATCATCCGCGCCGCGATCCGGGCGAGCATCCGGCTTTCCCCCAGCAGGGAAGGGCATTCCGCCTCGGCGGTCTGGCCGATCGAGGCGGCGATGGCGTTGACGGCGGTGAGGCACTGACCGAATTCGTCGTGCAGTTCGCGCGCCAGATGGCGGCGCTCCTCATCCTGGATAGTGACGAGCTTTTCGGTCAGCGCCCGGCGCTCGGCGATGGTCTCTTCGAGGCGGGCGGCCAGATGATTGAAAACCGCGCCGATCCGGTTGAATTCAGCCGTCCGGAAGGCTGGGAGGCGGGCGGCAAGATCGCCCTCGGCCAGACGGTTCATTCCGGCGAGGATTTCCCGCACCGGACGCAACGCCCGCGCCACCGCCGCATAAACGAGGCCCGAAAGCGCCAGCACCGTCACCAGGGTAAGGCCGAGCATTCCGCCCGTCTCATGCCACGCCCTGGCGATGACGCTGCCGCCGAAGGTCGCCACCACCACGCTGCCCCGTGCCTCGCCACGGTAGGAGACGGGCCTTTCCTGCTCGCGCCCCGGCTCGAAAGCCAGACGGTAGAGCGCGTCGAACCAGGAAGGCGGCTCGGCTTCGGCGGCCCCGGTTCCGCCGCAGAATTGCTGGCCCCCGGCGCCGTCGGCGGGGCGGAAGCCGATGCACATGCCGGGCTCGGGATAGGTGCCGCTCAGGATCTGCAAATCCGGGAAGCCCACGCTCGAACCGCCTCGCAACGCCAATTGCAATTCGAGTTCCTTGGCCACGAATTCGGCGGCGGCGGTTGCGTTTCGGCCAGCGTCACGGTCGGACTGAACCAGGAAATAGGAGAAAGCCGCCGCCAGCCAGACCAGGGCCAGGAGCACGACGCGCAGCATCAGGCTGATCTTGAGGCTCATGATCCTGAATCCTTTTCCCGTTCTTATCTATGCCTCTGGTTTGGCCAAGGGAAGACGGGGGCCGAAGATCGGGAAATTTGCCCGGTCGAAGACGGGCAAATCCCGGCTTCGGATGTGAAGCTGGATCGTTAGTCTGATTCTGTCGTCTCCATCGGAGTTACCCTTGATGACCAATCATCGAATTCGCCGCTTGGCCCTGCTGGCTCTGTTGCTAATGCCGGCGTTTCATGCAAAGCCGGCCTGGGCGGAGCCGCCCCGGAAGATCGTCATCTTCGAACCGGAGATCGAAGGCGATCTCAGCGATCAGAGCCGGCTTCCCGAATGGAAAGCCCGGATTTCCCATCTCAGCGCCGCCTTGCGCGAGGATATCGCCAAGGGCGGGCTCTACACGGTGGCCGATATGGCTCCTGCCGCTTCCAGCCTCGCGGCGCTGGAGTCGCGGCTTCAAATCCATGAATGCCAGGCCTGCCTCGTCGAGGTGGCGAAGACCCTCGGGGCCGAGCGGATCCTCGATTTCTGGGTGTTCCGGATGAGCAATCTGGTGCTCACCCTGCATCTCGAAATCCGGGACGGACGCGACGGCGCCATCCTGCTGAAGCGGGCCTATGGTTTCCGGGGCGACAATGATCACGCCTGGGACATGGCCGAGGCATTCCTGATCCGCGATCTGGCGAAGGTGCCGGCGGAACTGCGCTGAACCCGAATTGGAGAAACGATCATGATTGAAAAGCTGAATGTAACCAAGACGATCGCCGTGCCTCCCGCCGAGGCCTGGGCGGCGATCAGCGGCATCGGCGGCCTCGACCGCTGGTTTCCGATCATCGCTTCCTGCCGCGTCGAGGGCGAGGGCGAAGGCGCGGTACGCGTGCTGGAATTGATCGAGGGCGGCGGCGAGATACGGGACCGCATCGAGGAAATCGATCACCGGGCCAAGCGGTTTCGTTATCTGCGGACGGAGTCGCCGTTCCCGGTCAGCCGTTACGCCGGCACCGTGGAGGTGCGCGACGTGGCTGCCGGAAAATCCGAGGTTTCCAGGTCCGAGGTTTCCTGGACGGTGGAAATCGACGTGTCCGCCGAAGGCCGCAGTGAACTGGTGGGTCTTATCGTCAAGGCGCTGTCGGACGGTGTCAGCGGCCTCGAACAGGATTTTCAGGGCCGGTAGTTCGGGAAGAAAAGCTGCTGGCCCTCGATCTTGTAGGCGGCAATCGCCTTCTGGCCCTCGGGGGCGGTCAGCCAGCGGATGAATTGCCGCCCCTCCGCCGCCTTCACCTGCGGGTGGCGGGCGGGGTTGACCAGCATCACGCCGTACTGGTTGAAGAGCCGCTTGTCGCCCTCGACCAGGATATCGAGATCGCGGCGGTTCTTGAAGCTGATCCAGGTGCCGCGATCGGCGAGGAGATAGGCCCCCATGGCGGCGGCGGTGTTGAGCGCCGGCCCCATGCCCTGGCCGATCTCGCGGTACCAACTGCTCTGGGTCATTTTCCCCTCGATTCCCGCCGCCCGCCAAAGCCGCTTTTCGGCCTTGTCGGTGCCGCTGTCGTCCCCGCGCGACACAAAGGGCGCCCCGGCTGCCGCGATCCCGGCAAGGGCGGCGGAGACGCTCGATTCCCCGGCGATATGGGCGGGGTCCGATTTCGGGCCGATCAGGACGAAGTCGTTATACATGACCTCCCGCCGCTCGATGCCGAAGCCGGATTCGACGAATTTGAGTTCGGATTCGCGATCGTGAACGAACACCACGTCGCAATCCCCGTTCTCGCCGATCTTGAGGGCCTGGCCGGTGCCGACCGCGACCACATGCGCCTCGATCCCGGTCCGCGCCTTGAACAAAGGGAGGAGATAGCCGAATAGCCCCGACTGCTCGGTCGAGGTGGTCGAAGCTACGGTAATGGCGGGCGCCGCTGAAGCCGCCGCCGATAGGCTCAGGGCCAGCAGGCACAGGATGAATCGGATCACGGTCTCACCATAGCAATTCCCCACGGAGGAAGGCCTGGGCCTCCCTGGTCCGGGGCTGGTTGAAGAATTCATCGGCTGGCGCCCGCTCGATCAGCCGGCCCGCATAGAGGAACAGGATCTCGTCGGCAAGCCTGCGGGCCTGCGCCAGATCATGGGTGCTCATCATGATCTTGACGCCCTCGGCATGGAAGGCGGCGACGATCGCCTCGACGGCGTGGGTGGCGGCGGGATCGAGCGAGGCGGTGGGCTCATCGAGGAACAGCATTTGTGGCCGCACCGCCCAGGCACGGGCAAGCGCCAGACGTTGCTGCTCGCCACCCGACAGCACCCGCGCCGGCCGTTTGGCGAGCCCGCCTAGGCCGAAGCGGTCGAGTGCGGCATCCGCGCGCAGCCTCGCCGCACTGGCATCGAGCCCAGCGAGGCGGAGCGCATGGACGAGGTTGCCATGGGCGGAGCGGCGCAGCATCACCGGGCGCTGAAACACCATGGCCTGATGGGTTCCGGCCCGCTGAAGCGCAGGGCCTAGCCAAGTGACGCTTCCGCTCGTGGGCGTGATCAGCCCGTGGCAGAGGCGCAGCAGCAGGCTTTTCCCGGCACCATTGGGGCCGAGGACCAGCGTGCGCGGCCCCGCCTCCAGGGTGAACGCCACATCCTGAAGCAGCGCCGTCCCGTCGGAGGCATAGGAAACCGCCTCCAGCCGAAGCGGCAATATCGACAAATCGGCTTTCATCCGGGCGTGGCGCTTTTCCGCCCGGCGCTTCCGATCAGGAAGGCCGCCGCGTTCACCGCGAGGGCAAGGCCGAGCAGGATGATGCCGAGCCCGAGCGCCAGGGCCAGATCGCCCCGGCTGGTTTCGAGCGAGATGGCGGTGGTCATGGTCCTGGTATAGCCGGCGATATTGCCGCCGACGATCAGGATGGCGCCGACCTCGGCAATGGCGCGGCCGAAGCCCGCCAGCCCGGCGGTCAAGAGGCTGTGCCGGCCTTCGAAGAGCAGGGTCGGCACGGCGCGCCAGCGGCTGGAGCCGAGCGAGCGCAGCAGCTCCGAATACTCCTCCCACAGCTCCTCCACCGCCTGCCGCGACAGCGAGGCGATGATCGGCAGTACCAGGATGGTCTGCGCCACGATCATCGCCCGAGGCGTGAACAGGAGGCCGAGCCAGCCGAGCGGCCCCGCATGCGAAAGCAGCAGGTACACGGCCAGCCCTACCACCACCGGCGGCAATCCCATCGCCGCGTTGAGAAGCAGGACCAGGGCCGACCGTCCCGGAAACCGGCTGATGGCGATGATCGCCCCGAGCGGCAGCCCGATCAGCGCCGCCAAGGCGACCGCGGAAAGCGTTACTTCGAGCGAGAGGCCGACGATCCCCAGGAGCACCGGGTCGAACCCGATCAAGAGGCCCCAGGCGGCGGCGAAGGCGTGATACATTTCCAGCATGGGGTTTTTTAGCAGATGGAAGGGACAAAAGGCACATGACGAGTTATCAAATCATCGGGGCGGCGATCTTCTATCTGGCATTCGGCTTTGCTTCCTGGAAGCTGATAACGCTTCTGCCCGACGATGACGACCCGCTCGCCCGCATGGAAGCGGGCGAGACTTTGGGGCGCAACGAAAGGGAAGCCTTCTGGGTGGCCAAGCTGCTCTATCTTTTGTTTTGGCCGCTGTTCCTGTTCATCCGCGTACTCAATATGATGTTCGGCAGGTGAGGGGGCCGGACGGCTGCGGTCAGCACCCGCATGCCTTGATGCAGGCCGCTTTCTTCTCGGCGCAAGCCTCTCCGGTATTCGCGTAGCTGCTGCGGCAGCCTTTCCAGGCATCGTCGCAATTGCGGACGCAATAGCCCTGCTTGTCGATGAAATCGGCGGGGTCGCAATTCGCGAGCGTAAAGGTGGGATTGAGCGGCAATCTGCCGGCGACCGCCGGGCTCAAGGGCGAGGCGGATGCCAGGATACCGAAGGCCAGTACGGCGAGGATAAGGACCGATGCTCTCATTTCTTCCTCCCAAGTAATGTGTCATAGAAATGTAGCGCTCGATCGGTCCTGTACCAGGGGGTGAGATACCACTGGGCGAAAAGGTCGCATCACGCATTCCTTTCCGTAAGGATTTCCTCCAGTTCGAGCGCATCGGCGCAGGCCAGCACCCGCCGTGCCACGCTTTCCCGGAAGCCGGCACGGGCGAGGGACGCCAGATCCTTCCGGAAATACGCTTCCCGGGTTTCGGTGGGGCGGTAGCAGCCGAGGCGGCGGCGGCGCAGGAGGGCGGCGGCGCCGGTGAGTTCAAGATCGGGGGTTTCGGCCTGAAGTGCCGCGATCGTGTCGGCGACGATGGCGGGCGCCACCCCTTTTTGCGCCAGATGAAAGCGGATCGCCCGCCCCGAATTGCCACGCCGGAGAAGGCTCCCCGCCTTGAGTTCCGCGAATTTCGCGTCGTCGAGAAGCCCCGCCCGCTCCAGCTTGGCGATGACGGCATCGGTCATGGCGGCGGCTTTTGCCGGATCGGTCCCGGCCTCGGGATCAGCCGGGGGATTGAGAAGCGCCCAGCGCCGCAGCTTGCGCAGGAGGACGCGCCGGAGTTGCTCCGTCGAAGCGGCGAAGCGCGCGAGGTAGTCGAGCGCCGCCGCTTCAAGGCGGGCGCTATCGGAGTCCTTTCCCCCGGACTCTTTTTCCCCGGACTCCTTTTCCATGCAGGCACTTCTCCTGATATAAAGCGGTTCATTCTATCAGGAGGGTTCCTTGCTGTCCCCGTCCCCCAGCGCAAGAATTGCGCCCAGTCCAAGAGTTATAGGCCCCGTCAACTGGCTGGGCTTCTGGACGCTCTATGAGCGCGAGGTGCGGCGTTTCATCAAGGTCTCGACCCAGACCGTGGCGGCGCCGGTGGCGACGACGCTGATGTTCCTGGCGATCTTCGTATTGGCGAGCGGCGGCGGCGTCCGGGAGATCGGCGGCATCCCTTATGCGGAGTTCCTGGCGCCCGGCCTGATCATGATGGCGATGACGCAGAACGCCTTCGCCAACACATCGTCATCGATCATGATCTCGAAGCTGCAAGGGAACATCGTCGATGTCCTGATGCCGCCCTTGAGTGCCGGCGAGATGACGCTCGCCTTCGCTTTTGGCGGGCTCACCAGGGGATTGGTGGTGGGGGCCGTGGTGGCGCTGGCAACCGCGTGTTTCGTGCCGATGCATGTCGCCAATCCGGGCTACATCGTCTTCCACGCAATCGCCGCCAGCTTTCTTCTGTCGCTGATGGGCTTTCTGGGCGGGATCTGGGCGGAGAAGTTCGACCATATCGCCGCCGTCACCAATTTCGTGGTGACGCCGCTCTCCTTCCTGTCCGGGACCTTCTATTCGATCGAGAAGCTGCCCGAGGGCTGGCGGTTCCTGGCGCATTTCAACCCGTTCTTCTACATGATCGACGGCTTCCGCTATGGCTTCATCGGCCACGCCGACGCCGCGCCCGGCATCGGGATCGCGGTGATGATCGGCATCAACGCCATTCTCCTCGCCGTAACCTGGCACCTCGTCGCCCGTGGCTACAAACTGAAGGCCTGAGCGGGAATGCCCCGCCTGCTGATCATCCTCGGCATCGTCCTGGTGGCGGCGGGCCTGCTCTGGCCCTATATCGACCGCCTCGGTCTAGGCCGCCTGCCGGGCGACATCGTGATCGAGCGCGAGAATTTCAGCTTCTACTTCCCCCTGACCACCGGCCTTCTGCTCAGCGCGGTGGTGTCGTTGCTGTTCTGGTTGCTCAATAGGTAGGGGGCGCGTGCTAACTGTCAGCTTAGCGGCATGACTGGTCCTGGATAGCGGCTGTTTTTAAACCGCAATCTGATGCGCGCCTGTTATCCAACAAGTAAAGGCGGATAGAGCGTTATTTTTAGGTTACGGCAACCTTTCTGTTACCGCAACCTTTTCCGCATCTGCACGTTCTGCTATGCGTCGCCTCGTTTGAGCAATATCGTACCAACAAGCAACCTCAAAAATGTTCAGCGCCAGTGGAATTAAAAGAATCAAGCTATAAATAAAAAAGAGAAAGCACGGCGCCGAAGCAATTACGCCAGGAATTAATGTGATGGTACTCCAGTCCTTTCCTTTGGAAATCTCTACATATGAAGCAAATGAAAACCCCTTAAAAATGATCGATACCATAAGTGCAACGACTTGAATTACAATCGCGTGTACCAAAGTGGCATTAACATGCATATACAGGCTAAAATCTTGCTCGCCATCTATCTTTCCTGCAATCCTTTTCTTGAAGTCTTCGTCGCCAAACGAAACAAGAATGGCATAGCCACCTATAGTGAAGCCAATGATATTTGGCAAGATTCCGGTCGGCAGCGTCCACCAATCAGTCGCCGTCCATATCGGAGCGGTAACGACCGTGATTGCAATTGAAAGATGAAAATACGGAGATGCAAGAACCGCACTGATCCCGCCATATATTTGCCAATACTCTAATAGTGGCTCCAACGGCTTCCAGTAAGAAGGCGGGAACCGGAGCCTAGGTCGTCTAAGCAAGGTATCGTCCAATTATCTGGACCAGTTCACGTGCACCATGCAGAAAACCTTGCTGCTCGGTCAGCGCATCAGGGTCATAAGCGTGTGGTTTTATAAGGGAATGAGATGCTGTAGAACGCTTGGCCACAGGCCCACCACTAGTATCACCAACTATCGCAGTAACCTCGCCATCAGTCAATGCCATGCGCGCAAACAGATTGGTTTCGTCATCCGGGGTAAGCGATTCGCCCATCGGCGCGACGTAAGTCTGTTCTAAACTGATAACATTGTTCGCATGGAGACGTTCCATGAACTTGTCGCGAAACACGTTCAAGGTTTCTGGGTTAGGACGTCTGATCTTAATGATCAGCTTGCGGATCGCTTTTGATCCAAGAATTTCCTCAAGCTTGTTGATATCAGCTACGATGGTCACGTCCACTTGGCCATAAGCCTTCACGATTTCCGGCTGACCGAATAGTTCATTAAGAAACCGCTCCACCATGTTGGGACTGATAGACGTGTCTTTGCTCTTTGTCTCGAATACTAACAAATGTTGTTTTTCAAATAAAGCAAAGAAGAAAGGAACGTAGTTTGGGTGCACTCCTTCTGGGATGCGGATGTTTTTGACATTTTCCTCGTCGGCCATGTCAAGGGTTTCGGAGTTGAACCAAGCCAGATAGGGATCAATCTCAGTGAAGCGTGCCAGCGATCCAACGATCATGTTCTCTCCTGCGTCCTGAAACGGGCGCATGATCAAATGCTGATCGCCCCGACATTGGATGGGACGTTTGAGAGCGAATGCATCCTTGAGGAGTTGCAGATACACCCCCGGCGGATGCGGATGGACCTTGATGTTCGCGGCGGCAATATAGATGGTACGAGGCCTTGCCACGGATTTCTCCTTAAAGTTATATACCCATCCGAGGGCTAGCACCTTTGGAATTGGCCATCAAGACAAAAAGTAGATTATCTTAACCCATTGTTATGGTAAATACTGCGGCAACAACTTATTTTCTCTCAGCTTAGCGGCATGACCGGCCCCGGATAGCGGGCCAGGACCGGATCGGCCGTCAGGAGTGTAGCGCCCTCCGTTTCCGCTTGGGCGATCAGGATACGATCGAACGGATCCTTATGCAGCGGCGGCAACCGGCTGACGGCGAGGGCGTGTTCGCTGGTGACCGGAATTTCCCGATAGAGGGCGTCGAGAAGGCCGCGGCGGAGCCGCCGGGGATCGACGGAAAAATCCTCGCGTCCGAGACCGCTCTTGATCACGATTTCCCATATCGATGCGGCGCTGAAGGCCAGGGAATTCGCGGGGTCTTCCAAAAGCATCCGCATTGTTGCCGGGAGCTTCTCCGGTTGGCCCGCCGCCCACAGCAGAATATGGGTGTCGAGGAGCAGCAGGCTCAATTGCCTTCTCCGAACAAGTGTTCGATCGCCTCTCCGCCGAGGCGATCGAAATCGTCCGGCACCGCGATCTCTCCGGCCATAAAGCCGAGCCGGCGGCTGGAAACGGTGTCGCTCGCATCGAGCGGTACGATCTTGGCGACCGGTTTACCAGCCTTGGCGATAACAAAAGACTCGCCATGGGCCACCTCCTCGACCAGCCGGGACAGATGGGTCTTGGCCTCGTGGATGTTGACGGTTCGCATGGGATTCCTCGATAAACTAAGCCACTTTAGTTTAGTCTTGGGGCGGTCCAGGTCAAACAAAATCGAATTCGTTGACACCTATCCGAACCATAACCATAATCCTGCGCTTTCTGCGCGGTCTCCGGGATTCCTTGGGATTTCGGGGGCGGGCGTGAGGAGCGGAATATGGCGCGTGATGCTGGCCTTCGGGGCCGCACTGACTGGGGGACGCTCTGCGCGGCCTCCACGCGACGACGACAGTAGCCGTCGATTCGTCCCGTTATTCACGTGCCTTCTTCGCGCAGGAGCAATTTCCCGTGATTCCAGTCTTGATGCCGACTTATGCTCGGAACGAACTCGCCTTTGAAAGAGGCGAGGGGGCCTATCTCATTACCGCCGAAGGGCGGTCCTATCTCGATTTTGCCAGTGGCGTCGCCGTCACCAGCCTCGGCCACGCGCATCCGCATCTGGTCGCGGCGCTGACCGAGCAGGCGAAAAAGCTTTGGCATTGCTCCAACATGTTCCAGATTCCAGGCCAGACCCGGCTTGCCGAACGGCTCGTGGCAAACAGCTTCGCCGACACCGTGTTCTTCGGCAATTCCGGCGCCGAGGCGGTGGAACTGGCGCTGAAGCTGGTGCGCAAATACCATGACGAAACCGGCCATCCCGAGCGCTACCGGGTGATCGCCTGCAACGGCTCGTTCCATGGGCGGACGCTCGCCACTTTGGCGGCTGCCGGGAACGAGAAATACCTGAAGGGCTTCGAGCCCGTGGTCGATGGCTTCGATCATGTCCCCTTCGAAAACCTGAACGCGCTGCGCGCCGCCATCACCCCGCAAACCGCGGCCATTCTGGTCGAGCCGGTGCAAGGCGAGGGCGGGGTCCGCCCGGCCTCTCCCCACTTCCTGCGGGGCCTGCGGGAGGTCGCCGATGAATTCGGGCTGCTCCTCGTATTCGACGAAGTGCAGTCGGGCATGGGGCGGACGGGCAAGCTCTTCGCGCATGAATGGGCAGGCGTCACCCCCGACGTTCTGGCGACCGCCAAGGGGCTGGGCAGCGGCTTTCCCGTGGGGGCATGCCTTGCCACCGAGCGGGTGGGCTGCTTCATGACCGCCGGGACGCATGGCTCGACCTTCGGGGGCAATCCGCTCGCCATGGCGGTGGGCAATGCCGTGCTCGACATCATGCTGGCCGATGGGTTCCTGGATCGGGTCGATCGGATGGCGCGGCTTCTGCGGGGCCGGCTCGATGAACTCGCCCGGAAATATCCGGCGGTGCTCGCGGAGGCCCGGGGTGCGGGGTTGCTGCTCGGCCTGAAATGCGTGGTGCCGAGTGTTGAGTTCGGCGATCGGCTGCGCCATGCGGGGCTGCTGACGGTGGGCGCCGGCGATAATGTCGTGCGGCTGCTGCCGCCGCTGATTATCGAAGAAAAACAAATCGACGAGGCGCTCGCCATCCTTGACGAAGTGGCCGGGGGATGGAGCGCATGAGCCAGAACAACCAAGCCGCGCCGTTGCGGCATTTCCTCGATATCGACCGGATCGATTCGGGCGATCTCCGGCGGATTCTCGATGCGAGCCATGCGTTCAAGAAGGCTCGCGGCGCGGACAAACAGGCGCCGGGCGCGGCTCCGAAACCGCTTGCCGGCAAATCCCTGGCGATGATCTTCGAAAAGCCATCGACCCGCACGCGCGTCTCCTTCGAGGTGGCGATGCTGGAACTCGGCGGCGATCCGGTCATCCTCAATTCCGCCGACATGCAGCTTGGCCGGGGCGAGACCGTCGCCGACACCGCCCGCGTCCTCTCGCGCTATGTCGATGCGATCATGATCCGCACCACCAGCCATCAGAAGCTTGAGGAGCTGGCGGCGCATGCGACCGTGCCGGTGATCAACGGGCTCTCCGATGCCAGCCATCCCTGTCAGCTGATGGCCGATGTCATGACGCTGGAGGAGCATATGGGCAATGTCGCCGGCCGGATCGTGACCTGGTGCGGCGACGGCAACAACGTTGCGGCGAGCTGGGTCCATGCCGCCGTGCGCTTCGGCTTCACCCTGCGCATCGCCTGCCCGGAGGCTCTGCGCCCGGCGCAGGAAGTGATCGACTGGGCCGAGGCCGAGGGCTCCGCCGTGCTGATCACCGACGATCCCGAGGCGGCGGTCCGGGGGGCCGATTGCGTCGTCACCGATACCTGGATGTCGATGGGCGTGTCGATGGAGGAGGCCGAGGGCCGGTACAAGCTCCTGGCCCCCTACACCGTCGACGAACGCCTGATGGCGGCGGCGGCCAAGGATGCCATCTTCATGCATTGCCTCCCGGCCAAGCGCGGGCTCGAAGTCACGTCCGGCGTGATCGACGGCCCGCAATCCAGGGTATGGGACGAGGCGGAAAACCGCCTGCATGCGCAAAAGGGTATCCTGACCTGGTGTCTCGGCTGATATCAGCGGAGGAAAACATGACTCCTATTGCCGACGATCTGGTACAGCCCTTCCAGATCGAGTCCTCGGTGCTTCGTGGCCGGCTGGTGCGGCTCGGGCCGCTGATCGACACGATCCTCACCCGCCACGACTATCCGGAAGCCGTGGCGCTGATCCTGGGCGAGGCCATAGCGCTCGCGGTGCTGCTGGCCGGCGCGCTCAAATATGAGGGCATCTTCACCTTGCAGACCAAAGGCAACGGGCCGATCGGCCTCGTCGTCGCGGATGTGACCAGTGCCGGCGCGGTGCGCGGCTATGCCCAGTTCGATGCCGAGATGCTGGCGCAGCGTCTGGCCAAAGGCGGCGAGGGCGCGATGCTTTCGGTGCCGAGGCTTCTCGGTGCCGGCTATCTCGCCTTCACCGTCGATCAGGGGGAGCATACCGAGCGCTATCAGGGAATCGTCGAACTTGACGGCACCTCGCTTGCCGAATGCGCGCATCACTATTTCCGGCAATCGGAGCAGATCCGGGCCGGGATCAAGCTCGCCATCGGGCGGGATGCCGAGGGCAAATGGCGCGCGGGCGGGATGATGCTGCAGCGGCTGCCGGGCGACGAGAGCGAAGAGGATGATGAGGGCTGGCGGCGGGCGATCGTGTTTCTGGGCTCCGCCACTTCCGCCGAGCTTCTCGATCGCGCGATCGCCCCCAATGATCTGCTGTTCCGGCTCTTTCACGATGACGGCGTGCGGTCCTATCCGCCGCATGCGCTCGCCGCCAAATGCCGTTGTTCCAGGGAGCGGCTCGAAGGCGTTCTCGGCGGGATGCCGGCGGAAGACCTAATCGATATGGCGCAAGATGGCGTGCTGCACCTCACATGCGAATTTTGCAATGCGACATACGATTTCGGCCTCGCCGCGATCATGGCGTTGCAAAGCGGCTGAACATCCTGTAGCGGATTAGCGCAACAGGATTCTCTAATGGGTGGACCATGGCTCGCAGCAAGTTCCGTCTCGCTTGGACGCTCGTCGTTTTCCTCTTCGCCGGGCTTCTTCCCGTTGGCTGCACGAATCCGCCGCCACGTGCGGTCTATCCGGATATCCGCTTTTCCGGGGCGCCGTTGCAGCTTGACGCCGCCGATGTGCTCGCCATCGAGGTAAACTACAAGCCGGCCTACCGGGATCCCTATGTCGAGCATCTGTTCCCGGTGCCGCCGGTGCGCGCCCTGGAAAATTGGCCGCGCGACCGGCTGCGCGCGGCGGGCTCGGCCAACCATGTCCGCTTCACCGTCCTCGATGCGAGCGTGCGCGAGACGCCGCTGGAAAAGACTCCGGGCATCCAAGGCACCTTCACGCGGGAGCAGTCGGAACGCTACGACGCGGTCATCGAGGCAAGGCTGGAAATTGTGGACGACAAGCGCTTCGTCAGCCATTCGGCCACGGCCCGCGTCACCCGCTCCCAGACCGTGCCGGAGGGCATCACCCCCAACGAACGGGAACAGATCTGGTACGACATGACCCGCGCGATCATGACCGATTTCGATCAGGCGATGGAGCAGAACGTCCGCAACAATTTCGGCCTGGGCCTGCTGCGGTAGAGCATTTTCCGGCGCGCGCTCAGGCCGTCATGCCGAGTTGTTCCCGTGCCAGGGATAGCAGTCCCTGATCCTGAAGCTCGCGCAAATGATAGGCGCTGAACTGGTCGAAACCCAGTCCCATATGCAGGAAGAACGGCTTGTCGCTGGCGCCGGCCAGCGATTCCTTGATCGGGGTCATGTCGATCGGCATGTGGACGGCCCCGACACGTTGCAGGATCAATAGAAACCACGGGTAAATGGTGAGGTGTGGCTCGCCTCTCGCTGTGGAACTGAGAACCGGAGGAATACAGAATTCAACCGAACTGCCTTGCTTGACAAAGCTGCGCGTAAAATGCCTATAGGAAGCGATGTAGTGTTCGGGGATACCTTCTTCCAGCTTCTCAAGCGTTTTCCTGAAGTTGTCGTAAATGATCTCGTTCAGGGCGCGCCGGGATGATTCGACTTCATCTCGGGCGACGATGATCTCATTGCGAAGCTTAGCCTGTTTCCGGACGCTGGTTTCGTCGGCTCCGCTGGTTTCCTTGACGGGCATATTCGTCCCGATGATTTTGGCGACATCCGTTCGCTGCCGGACCCTGGCGGTTTCGGCCTCGATCCGGGCGGTTTCGGTCAGGGTGATGAGGCGCTGAACGTCGCTGACATAGACGATTATCTGCCGGTCGAGTTCAGCGTTTCCATTGATCTCGAATACGGCATTGATGGCCGCTTGGCTTACGGTTTCCCGGATGAGCGGCGGCTGATCGATATTCTTGGCAATTATTGTGTGTTCGACAGAAATACGGATCTTTTCCTTGATGATTTGCGATCCGCTCAACACCCAATAGGAAATAGGGGCGTGGTTCAGCGTCGCGGCCATCCGGCTGATGAAGTCGTATCCACGTTCGTCCCGCAGGCCGGGCTCTTCGGAAAAGAAAAGAATGATCCCGTCGAGATCGGCACAGGACGTGAAGGATAGCGGCACCGGAGCGTCGGTATCAGCCTGCGGCATCGGTGTAACCTGAATTTGGTATCATGGCGAGGGGGCATGCTTTCGAGGATGCGGCGCGGAAAGATGCTTGACCATTTCTGAGCAAGTCGCGACCCTCCATTTGAGAGAATACAATAGATCTCGATGCTCAACGAGCAGCTTACGCTTCCATTTGGTCAAGTCAAGAAGATCGGGTTATTTTGGACGGAAGGGAGATCGGGGCCGGCGCCATGGTCATGCCGGCGGAGACTCCGAGCCGGCCAGCCGGAAGGCGTGGCGGATGTCCTCGAAGCTGCCGTCGAGGTTGAGCCCGGCCACCTGCGCCATGGTATCGAGGACGAGGATGGCATTGAGTGCCGCATCCCGGGTCACGGCGGCGCGCAGCCTTTCGGCAAAGCAGGCATTCACGATCGAGAGCTGCTCATAAGCGAGTCTCAGCCCGTCGAAGGACGCGGCGCCGTCGGGCTCGATGGTATGGCCGCGGATATGCTCGCCCAGGAGCCAGGTGCCGAGGCTGCGGAACACCGTCTCGGCATCGGTGGCAAAGGGCAGATGAAACCGTGCCATCGGCCGCAGGAAGTCGGTTCGCGGACAGCCCGACGTCGCCATCGCCAGCCCCATCAGCGAGGCGACCGCGCTTTGCAGCGTGGTCTTGGAGACGATGATGCGGTTGGGCGTATCCACCTCGACCACGGCCTTGGTGTAGGACAGCGCATCCGCAAATGCCGGCAGGAAATGGGCGATGGCCTGTGCCGCCGGGCAGTACGCCACGTTCCCTTCGAGATTGCAGTTGCGGCACTTCTGAAATTCGAGCCGGGTCCATTCCGGAAACTCGGCATCGGTCGGCAGCATCATGGCGAAACTGCGGTCATCGAAGCGCAGTTCGATATCAACCTTCTTCCCAGCGCCTTCATAGAACCGGTAGGTAATGATTTCAGGCATGCGATCATCCGTTCGGTGCTGCGCTTCCGGTCAACATATAGGACAGTAGATCAACTCGTCCCAATGAAGAAGCCGGCATTTTATCGGAAATCCAAACGAATGCCGGCGATGTCAGCCAAACGGCTCAGATCAAGACGGCCTCAAATCAAGACTCGGCGGCCGAGTTCCACCACTTGATCGCGGGGCAGGTTGAAGACATCCGTCGGGTGGGCGGCATTGCGCTGCATGGCCGCGAACAGGATCTCCTGCCAGCGCGGCAGGCCCTTGCCATCGGTCCGGGCGGAGACGCTCTCGACGCCGACGTAATAGGTGACGTCGCCGAGATGGATGTCGCATCCCCGCGACTGCATATAGGCCAGCAGGCGCTGAATATAGGGGCGCTCCATGAAGCCGTAGAAGGCGGTGACCCGCCAGAAATTCGGGGCGATTTCGGTGATGGTCAGCCGGTGCCAATCGTCGATCCAGGGGACCGGCTGCGTCTTGACCGTGATGGCCACCACATGCGCATGCAAGGCCCGATTATGCTTGACGTGCCAGACCATCACGGGCGGCGTATCTTCGAGGGAGCGGGTCATGAAGACCGCGGTTCCGGGCACCCTGGCGACGCCTCTTTCCTCAAGATGGCTCAGGAATTCCTTCACCGGAACCGGATTTTCGAGAATGCGCGCCAGCACGGCGGCACTGCCACGGTGCCAGACCGCCATGATTCCATAGACGGCGACGGCCAGCGCCAGCGGCACCCAGCCGCCCTCGGCGATCTTGGTCATGTTCGACAGCAGGAAGGCAGAGTCGACGAGGAGGAAGCACCCGGCGGCGGCGGCGCTCGCGGCCATGCTCCAGTTCCAGATTTCACGCATGGCGATGAAGAGCAGCACCGAAGTCATCAGCATGGTCGCCGATACGGCGATGCCATAGGCGGCGGCCAGACCGTCGGATTTCCCGAAGCCGATCGTGAGCGCCACCGTTACCGCCATCAGGCTCCAGTTCACCGCACCCACATAGATCTGACCGTAGCCTTCCTCCGAGGTCTGGGTGATGTGCAGGCGCGGCATCCAGCCAAGCTGGATCGCCTGCCGCGTCATCGAGAAGGCGCCGGTGATGATCGACTGGCTGGCGATGATCGTCGCCACCGTCGACAGCAGGATCAATGGCAGCAGCAGCGAGGGCGGGCAGAGCCGATAGAAGATATTGCCCTCGCCGACACCGCCGGCAAGCACGATGGCGGCCTGTCCGGCATAGTTCAGCACAAGGCTGGGGAAGACGATGGCCGACCACGCGATCCGGATCGGCCCGGCGCCGAAATGCCCCATATCGGCATAAAGGGCTTCGGCCCCGGTGACGCAGAGAAACACCCCGCCCAGCACCAGGAACCCGGTCATGCCGCCATGCAGGAGATAGGTGGCGGCGTACAGCGGGTTGAGCGCCAGGAGCACCGAGGGATATTGGGCGATGCCCCAAAGGCCGAGCGCCGCCATGATCAGGAACCACACCGCCATCACCGGCCCGAAGGCGCGGCCGATCCGGGCTGTTCCGAAGGGCTGGATGGCAAAGAGCGCGAAGAGGATCGCCACGGCCAGGGGCAGTACATAGGGCTTGAGGCCGGGTGCCGCGATATCGAGTCCTTCCAAGGCCGAGAGCACCGAGATCGCCGGCGTGATCGCGCCGTCGCCATAGATGAGGGCGGCGCCGAACAGCCCCATCGCCACGATCACCGGCCTTGTATGCCGCTTCACCCCGAGCAGCGACATCAGCGCCAGGATGCCGCCTTCGCCGTCATTATCGACGCGCATCGCAAAGGAGACGTATTTGATCGAGGTAACGATGATCAGCGTCCAGACGACCAGCGACAACACCCCGAAAATCGCCTCCGGCCCGGCCTGATCGCCGGTGAGATCGAGCACCGTCTTCAGCGTATAGAGCGGGCTCGTCCCGATATCCCCGAACACGATCCCAAGGGCGGCCACACTGAGCCCGGCCATCGCCGGCAGCCCCGTCTTGGCAGCTTGCGTCTTCGAAGCTTGCCCGGTCGTGGCGGCGGGAAGAGTGGGCTTCTTATCTGAGGTCATGATATCCAGGCGCGTTCGGTTGCAAAAACGAGTTCCACCGCCATCTCACGCGGGCCCGCCCGATAAGGCAAGAGATGGTTTGGTGTCGGCAGGGGGATGTTCGGAGAAGCTTGAACGCAGTAGGAACAGCGCGGTACAAGCTTCCTGGCAATGATTTGCATAGGATTTGCCGGGTGAGCTAAATTTACCCCGCAAAATCAGCATTGGATGGGTGGCCGAGCGGTTTAAGGCACCGGTCTTGAAAACCGGCGAGGGTGCAAGCTCTCCGTGGGTTCAAATCCCACCCCATCCGCCAGCCCCGTTTTCACGGCCATCCAGAAATCGTAATCATACCAGCGGCTGAAAATTCCGACCCATCCCTGTCATCCCGACGACCATCGGAAGGAGGGATCTCTGCGTGACGTGTCGCCCCAGGAGTGGCGCCAGTGGCGCGGCAACAGATCCCTCGCAAGGGCTCGGGATGACAAGTCAATATTTTCGACCGTTGGTATCAGTTCAAAATTTGAGAATCGCAGAATGACAATTTTTGCTTGTTTTCAGGGAGAACAAGCGGAGATCGTCCCGGACGCATCGGGTCTCATGCGTGAATTCAAATTCGGCTCGAAAAGGACGATCCCTTTTACGGTCGGATTTCTGGGCAGGATGATTTTCTCCTGTCTCGTCGATGCCGACTACAAGGATACGGAGGCGTTCTATAACGCGTCGAGGGCAGGACGGGTGACCGGGATTGGCCGGGCTTGCCGAAGATTCTGCCGGGTCTCCTGACATCTTTCGACGGCTATATGGCGGCGCTGCCGAAAGCCTCCTCCAAGGTCAACCGCCTGCGCGGCGAGATTCTAGGCGCCGTGCGGGCGCGAGCGGCGGAGCCGGCGGGGCTGTTCACCCTCACCGTACCGACCGGCGGCGGCAAGACCCTGGCTTCCCTGGCCTTCGCGCTGGATCATGCGCAACGGCACGGCCTGCGCCGGATCATCTATGCCGTTCCCTTCACCTCTATCATCGACCAGACCGCCGACATCTTCCGCAAGGTTCTCGGCGAGAGCCATGTTCTGGAACATCACTCAATTTCCTCTGGGACAAGACGGCTTATGTTCTTGGGATCACGGCGGGCGAGGGAAGGCGTCTCGCCACGGAACATGCCGCCTTCCGCGATCTTCATCTGAAAGCTTTGAAGGATAATGACGATCCGGGCCTCGCGGCGTTGCGCGCGTTCCTGGAAAGCTGGTCGCCCGATGATTTCGAACGGCTGGGCTGGCCGGAAGACATGAAGGACCAGAACGTCATCTTCGCTTTGGAAAGCGAGCGTTTGCGGCGGATGATCCATGAACGTTCGGCCGCAAGGAGCTTATGGGCGCGGCTTTCCGCTGAAGGCGACAAATCGCGGGCTACTTGCCTTGTGACCGGCGACAGAGCCCCTGTCGCCCGCCTGCATCCGGCGGTCAAAGGGGTTTGGGGAGCGCAGTCTTCGGGTGCCTCCATCGTGTCCTTCAATCTGGATGCCTTCACCTCCTATGGGCAAATGACGACGATCGACAACCGTTATGACTTCGTTCTGCTTTTCGACGTCGTCAATGGCAACCCGAACGGAGACCCGGACGCCGGCAATCTGCCGCGCCTCGACCCGGAAACCAATCATGGCCTCGTTTCCGATGTCTGCCTGAAGCGCAAGATCCGCAATTATGTGGAACTGGCCAAGGGGGATGAAGACCGGTTCAGTATCTATGTCAAGGATGGCTCGATCCTGAACGACCAGCATCGGAAAGCCTACAAGGCGCTACGCCCGGATAGCGACAAGGTGGCCAAGGAAAAATCGCTCAATCCCCAGAACGACGAGGAAGCCCTCAAGCTGCGCATGTTCATGTACGATAATTTCTTCGATGTGCGCACATTCGGGGCCGTCATGAGCACCGGTATTAATTGCGGGCAGGTTCGCACCCGGCCAAGCTCTTTGAAATCGTTCATTGAATTATAGCCCAGCCGGTTTTTTCCGACGTCGGGAGAAGCCCAATCCCGGCCATCGCGCGTTTATGACGCTTTTTCACACAGAGACAATAGGTTAGAGCAAAGGGGTCGCCCCCCGCGCGGGGCGTGGAGCGGTACCCGTCAGGCGTGAAGTACGAGGACGACGCGGTCGCCCCCCGCGCGGGGCGTGGAGCGTCTCGAAGGGGGCGTTCTCTCTCGATCAGGCGGTGCGGCAAGCGGCGGTAATGGCGGCGGTGGTCAAGGAACTCGACGTAAGGATCGGGAATGCGGGGCTCTTCGACAGGATCGTTGCCGCCAAGGTCGATGCGCTGCACCAATCTCCCGCCCAGATCCGCCAGCAATTGATCATGACGGCGGCAACGAATATTCCGGTCACGCTGGCAATGCCGGACCGGGTGAAAGTCGTCGATGCCGTCGCGGAGTTCATCGCCAATCCGAAGACGCTGCACCTGATCGCGAATTCGGCGGAGGCGATTGGAACACTTACGGCGATCCCGGGCGGTCCCTGGAGCAGAATCACGCTGTCCGCCAGCAGTGAGGAATAGCCGATCGTCTTGAACCGAAAGGTGAACGGCCCTACTCTCCGCGGCGAGATTTGTTGAAATCCGCGAGGCGGGGCAGGTCATGCACAAAGCATTTTGGATCCTCGGCCTGCCCGCGCTGACGCTGCTTGGCTCCTGCGCTTCCGTCGAACGCTATCTGCCCGAACGCGGCCCGCCGGCGGATAGCCGGCTTGGCGAGCTTCACGCGGCACTGGCGCCGCTGCGCCTAAGCCCAAGCCCGGAGAAGCAGGCGGCTCCGAAGGATAAGGCATTCCGGGGGGCCACTCCGGTCTTCAAGACGGTCAAGCAATCGCTTCGGGACTGGATCGAGCCCCGTCTGGTGGCGATGGACAAATATGGCGATGGACAAGCCCTGGCGAACCGGCTCAACGAGGAGCTGAGGCGCGCCGATCTCCTGTGCGAGGGCGCATCCGAGCCGTCTGCCGATCGATGCGCGCCGAGTGACGGCTCCTTGAACGCTACGGGTTTCCTCGGCCCGATCTCGCTTGATTTGCGCCAATCCGACCATATCCTCGTGGTTCGCACCGGGACCGGCATCGTCTGCGGTGTGGACCAATCCGCCTATGCCTATGAATGGCGGGACAAGAAATGGCGGCGCTTCTGGCAATATGAGCAGAATATCGAGCCGGATAAGCCCTATGCGCCCATGCATATCGGCGCCGTCAATATTGCCTGGGGAGAAAAGGATTCGCATGAGCGCCTGGTGCAGGTGCTCGGCAATGGCGAATGGTGCGCCTCATCCTTCAATGACGTCTATTTCAGCCTGTGGCGTGCCGATATGGAGGGCGGAGAGCCCAAACTGCTTCAGGCGCAGGCGCAGCGCGCATGGCTTGGCAAGCATGAGCCGCCTCTGGAGGGGAGCACCGGGAATAGCGACGCCCTGGTCGAATTCCTGGTGCCGAGCCTCGATATCGGCGTCCATTCCTATGAAACGGTCCGGCATTATCAGGTCAAGGGCGATGCTGTCACCCGCATCGACCCGATCGCTTTGAGGCCGCGCAGTTTCACCGAGGAATGGCTCAAGACGGATTGGGCGGAGAGTGCCGGCTGGACGGCGCCGCTTCGCCGCGACGCCCTGAAATCCTGGCATGATGCGCTTCACAGCGACGATCTCTATGGCGAGTTCACCGATGTCTCGCGGCATTGCCGTAAAGACCCGGAACTCTGGCAGGTCGCCATTCGCTTCGGCGCCTCGGACAAACCCCAGACCGGCGCCTTCTTCCTGATCCGCTGGCGCCCGCCCTACCGTTTCGAGATGGTGGAGATCACCCGGGCACCGCGCCCCGATTGCGACGAAGCGGACGAAGCCGCCGATGCCGAACAGACGCTGTTTCCGGTTCAGGATTGGCGGTAGGCGATTCGTGCGGGTTCTGGCCGACCCGAAGCTGATCGGTTATCCGCAGATTTCGCAGATGGCCGCAGATTCAAGGAGATAATACCAAGGGCTGAAAATATTGCCTTGTCATCCCGAGCCCTTGCGAGGGATCTGTTGCCGCTCCACTGGTGCGGACCCTGGCACAATTCGTCACGCAAAGATCCCTCCTTCCGATGGTCGTCGGGATGACAGGGATGGGTCGGAATTTTCAGCCGTTGGTATAAAGAGACTTTTTATCTGCGGCCATCTACGACATCCGCGGATAAAACAATAAAAAACGAGGTGCCTGCTGAACCAGCGGGCACCTCGTTTCATTTTAACGAGACTGTTTAGCGAGCCCCGCTATTAGCGGGACTGCGCCGTTCTTGAGCCGGGACGGGACTGGCCGCCGCCGTCACGAGCCGCTTGCGGCCGGGGCGCGCCGCCGGTGGCGGGGCGATGGTGCGAGCGGTTGTTGGCGTCGCGGTCGCGGTGGCCGCCGGGAGCCTGGGCATGGCCATGGGGCTGCTGCGGGCGGCCGCTCGGACGGTGGCGGCGTTCCTCGATCGCGGCGGCGGGAAGGACCGAGCCGGCGGGCAGGCGGCGATCGATCTTCGGCAGGTTGATCCGCGTCAGCTTCTCGATGCCGCGCAACAGGCCGTGCTCCTCATGGTCGCAAAGCGAGATGGCGATGCCTTCGGCACCGGCGCGGGCCGTGCGGCCGATGCGGTGGACGTAGCTTTCAGCCACTTCCGGAAGCTCGAAATTGATGACGTGGCTGACGGCGTCGATGTCGATGCCGCGCGCCGCGATATCGGTCGCGACCAGCGCCCGGACCTGCCCGTTGCGGAAGGCCAGCAGCGAATTCTGGCGCTGGCTCTGGCTCTTGTTGCCGTGAATGGCGGCGGCGGTGATGCCGGCGAGATCCAGATATTTCGCAACCTTGTCGGCTCCGCGCTTGGTCCGCGTGAAGATGATGGTGCGGGTGAGTTCGGTGCTGTTCATCAGCTCGACCAGAAGCTCACGCTTGCGGGAGGTTTCGACCAGCAGAATCTGGTGCTGAACCCGCTCGGCGGTGGTGGCGGCGGGCGCCACCGAGACCTTGACCGGATCGGTCAGGAATTCAGCGGCGAGCTTGCCGATTTCCGGCGGCATGGTGGCCGAGAAGAAGAGATTCTGACGCACCTTCGGCAGCATGGAGACGACCCGGCGGATCGGCTTGACGAAGCCGAGATCGAGCATCTGATCGACCTCGTCGAGGACGAGGAATTCCGTCTGCCCCAAGACGCAGTTGCCGGCATCCATATGATCGAGGAGACGGCCCGGCGTCGCGACCAGGATGTCGATGCCGCGTGCCAGCGCCCGGATCTGGGCCGCATGGGGCACGCCGCCGAAGATGACGGAGCAGGAGAGATTCAGCGACTTGCCATAGGTGCGGAAGCTGTCGGCGATCTGGGTCGCAAGCTCGCGGGTCGGGCTGAGGACGAGGACACGGCAGCCACGGCGCGGCGCCGGCTGGGGGCGGGCGATGAGCTGGTGCAGGATCGGCAGTGCGAAAGCCGCCGTCTTTCCGGTGCCGGTCTGGGCAATGCCGACGAGATCGCGGCCGGAGAGAATGGCGGGAATGGCCTGGGCCTGGATCGGCGTCGGAGTGACGTAACCTTCGGTTTCGAGGGTTGCCAGAAGCGGCGCGGCGAGGCCAAGGTCGATGAAATTAGTCAATACACAAGTCTTTCTGTTGGCCGGGTCAGCACACGACCGGTCGTTCCGGGGCGCAAGACGCGGCAGCGAATTATGGTGTGACGCCCCGCGTGGCCCGGGCAGTCTATGAATGGGGAGTGATGCTGGCGCTCGAACAGAGGGACGATGGAACTCGTCCCTTCACGCGGCTCAAAACGCCGACCGCCGCAACAATGGCTGCGGATGGCGCACACTCAGCCAACGGGCTTTAAAAGTCAAGGGATAAGAACACGGAACGGCTTATGCGGGCGGCGGGTCTGCTGTATTATCAGAGGTTGAAAGACTGGGCCTCTGGATAAAGGAACCGCCATGATCATGCGATATCTGCGCCTCGCGGTCACGCCGCGCTTCATGAGCTATTCCGTTTCCATCGTGGCCAGTGTGGCCTTGTCGGTCTTGTCCTTCATCAATCCGGGGTTTCTGCCGCTTTTCCTGATTGCGGCGGCGCTGGCGGGACTCGGGACATGGGATTTTCTGCAAACCCGGCACAGTATCCTGCGCTCCTATCCTATCGCCGGCCATATCCGCTTCATTCTGGAAAACATCCGGCCCGAGATCCGCCAGTATTTCGTCGAAAGCGACACCGACGGCCGGCCCTTCAGCCGCAACGAGCGCTCGGCTGTCTATGAGCGCGCCAAGGGCGCCCTCAATGTGCGTCCTTTCGGCACCGAACTCGATGTCGATGCAGTTTCCTTCGAATGGCTCGGCCACTCGATGGTGCCGAAGGAGCCGAGCCCGGAGCCCTTCCGCACCACGGTCGGCGGTCCCGATTGCGCCAAGCCCTATTCGATGTCGGTCTTCAACATCTCGGCGATGAGCTTCGGCGCCATCAGTGCCAATGCCGTCCGGGCGTTGAACCAGGGGGCCAAGATGGGCGGCTTTGCCCATGATACCGGGGAAGGGGGCTTGAGCCCCTATCACCGGGAACATGACGGCGACATCATCTGGGAGATCGGCAGCGGCTATTTCGGCTGCCGCGATCTTGAAGGCAATTTCGCGCCGGAGACCTTCACCGCGCAGGCCACGAGCCCGCAGGTCAAGATGATCGAGATCAAGCTCAGCCAAGGCGCCAAGCCCGGCCATGGCGGCGTGCTTCCCGCCGGCAAGGTCTCGGAAGAGATCGCTGAAACCCGTGGCGTCCTGGCCTACCGGGATTGCATCTCGCCGGCCCGGCATCCGGCCTTTTCCACGCCGCTGGAACTGGTGGCGTTCATCGATCGCCTACGCCGCTTGTCGGGGGGCAAGCCGGTCGGGTTCAAGCTCTGCGTCGGCCATCCCTGGGAGTTTCTGGGGATCTGCAAGGCCATGCTGCGGACCGGGATCTATCCCGATTTCATCGTCGTCGACGGCGCCGAGGGCGGCACCGGCGCCGCTCCCATCGAATTCGCCGATCATGTCGGCATGCCGCTGCATGACGGGCTGATGTTCGTGCACAACGCCCTGGTCGGGCTCAATATCCGCGGCCGCATCAAGCTCGGCGCCAGCGGCAAGATCACCTCCGGCTTCGATATCGTCCGGGCGATGGCTTTGGGCGCCGATTGGTGCAATGCCGCGCGCGGCTTCATGTTCGCACTGGGCTGCATCCAGGCCCAGAACTGCCATACCGGCCGCTGCCCGACCGGCATCGCCACCCAGGATCCGATCCGTCAGCGCTCGCTGGTGGTCGAGGACAAGGCCCAGCGCGTCGCCCTCTATCACCGGGCGACATTGGTCGCACTCGCTGAACTCCTGGCGGCGGCGGGCCTCGGCCACCCCTCCGAACTCCGCCCGGACCATATCTGGAAGCGCGTTTCCCCCGGTCGGGTCGTCACCTTCGAGGGGCTCTACCGCTTTTTAAAGCCGGGCGAACTCCTGACCGGAACCAACGATCCCCGCTTTAAGGAGGCTTGGCCCGCCGCCCGCGCCGAAGATTTCGCCCCGCCGGCACATGCGGTTGAACCGGCCCGTGCGGTTGAAATGGTGTAGGCGTGCGGTTGTTCAGCGCCTCAAAAATGCGGGACGCACGATTTATCCATTGAAGTGGTGTGCGTTCGTGTGTATACTTCACCATATCAGAAGATATGGAGGTATGGACCATGCCTATCCGGTTTAGGCAGGCACACACCATTGGTGGGATAAAATCGCGGACATGGCCACCACAGGCGCCATATGTAGCGGTTGGCTGCGTCAAGCGGATAGGCACGGTGTGGACTCGCCATGAGGAGTATATTTACATGAGGAGTATTTTAATTGCCAACGAGCTCAGAAATAATAAAGAAAATGAAGATTGGCGGATGGACTGAAGTGCGAGTTAATGGAAGCCACCATCATTTTAAACACCCAGATAGCCCGCACCTAGTAACCGTTGTCGATCCTCGCAAAGATAATCCTACTGGATACATTAAGAAATTGGAGAAAATGACTGGACTGAGTTTGCGATAGAATGCAATTCACCTCCCCCAGAAATGGGGGAGGAATCCGGCTGATTTATCGCAATATACAATGTCGCCATACAATGTCATCGTACAGAGATATCAAATGAACAGGAACTATCCAGCATTCATCATCAAGGACGATGAACAATTCACCGTTTCTTTCCCCGATCTTCCAGGGTGCATCACTTTTGGATCTTCAATTGAAGAGGCGTTTGATTGTGCGCGAGAAGCCCTCGAAGGGCATCTCGCCGCCATGATGGATGAAAACATGCCAATTCCGGAGGCAACTTCACTCGATAAAGCACAGCCGGATGACGGTGATGCAGCTAACGTCATTGCAAAAATCTTTGTCCCCGTACTTCTTCCAGGAAAGACTGTTCGGACGAACATTTCTATCGATGAAAGCCTGCTCACGATTATTGATCTCGTTACGTCCAATCGTTCCGCATTCTTTACTGAAGCAGCACGGAACGAGCTTGCTCGCAGACGGCTCGGCCAACGGGTTGAGCATTAGTCTGCGTTTCAAAGATGCGGGAAGCACGGGTCTTCCGCTTCGATGCCGGCGGCGTGGCGGGTGCCGTCGGCCAGGAAGATTTCGGCCTTGCGGAAAACCACCTGGACCTCGGCGCCGCGGCTGAGTTCGGAATCGGCGTAGCGGCGGCGGGGGATTTCGGCTTCTAGGGTCTGCTCCGGCCCGACCTCCACCTCCACCCGGACGATGGGCCCCAGAATGACGGAATGGCGGATCCGGCCGGGCAGGCCCGGAAGCGTATTCGGCTTCCCGTTTTGTGCCGATTTCGGAACCAGTTCGATCTCATGCGGGCGGATGAAGGCGGTGCCGTCATTGCCGTTGCTCCCCGATCCCCCCTCGATCGCCATCCGGAAGCTGCCGATGCGGGCGTAGCCGTCCTCAAGCTGGCATTCCAGGCTGTTGACGTTGCCAAGAAAGCGATAGACGAAAGGCGTCGCTGGCGAGTCGTAGATTTCGGTCGGCGTGCCGACCTGCTCGACCCTTCCGTGATCCATCACCACGAGCCGGTCGGAGACTTCGAGCGCCTCCTCCTGGTCGTGGGTCACGAAGACGCCGGTAATGCCGAGTTCGTCGTGCAGGCGGCGGAGCCAGCGGCGCAGTTCCTTGCGGACCTTGGCATCGAGCGCGCCGAAGGGCTCGTCCAGAAGCAGCACCCTGGGCTCGATCGCCAGTGCTCTGGCGAGGGCGACGCGCTGACGCTGCCCGCCCGATAGCTGCGAGGGATAGCGATGCGCCAGCCCCTCAAGCTGCACCATCTCCAGAAGGTGGCGGACCCTGGCGTCGATCTCATCCTTGGGCGGGCGCTGCGCCTTGCGGCGGACGCGCAGCCCGAAGGAGATGTTGTCCTTGACCGTCATGTGCCGGAACAGGGCGAAATGCTGAAACACGAAGCCGACGCCGCGATCGCGCGCCGAGATGTTGGTGATGTTCCGGCCCTCGAAATGGACCTCGCCCGAATCCGGGGCTTCCAGCCCGGCGATGATGCGCAGCAACGTGGTCTTGCCCGAGCCGGAAGGCCCCAGAAGCGCCACAAGCTCGCCTTGGCGGATATCGAAGGACACGTCGTCCACGGCGGCGAAGCTGCCGAAACGCTTATTGATCTTGTGCAGCCCGATCATGAAAACATCCCTCAATGCGCGCCGGCCGCGATTTCATCCCGGTGGCGCCATTCGAGGAAAGTCTTGACGATGAGCGTCAGGACCGCCAGGAGCGCCAGCAGGGAAGCAACCGCGAAAGACGCGACGAACTGATATTCGTTGTAAAGAATCTCGATATGGAGGGGGAGGGTCGTGGTCAGGCCACGGATATGGCCCGACACCACCGACACCGCCCCGAACTCGCCCATGGCGCGGGCGTTGCAGAGCAGAACGCCATAGACCAGCCCCCAGCGGATATTGGGCAGCGTCACCCAGAGGAAAGTCCTGAAGCCGCCGGCCCCCAGCATGATCGCGGCTTCCTCCTCGTCGGCTCCCTGCTGCTCCATCAGCGGGATAAGCTCCCTGGCGACAAAGGGGAAGGTGACGAAGATGGTGGCGAGGACGATGCCCGGCACCGCGAAGATGACCCGGATCCCATGCTCCGACAGGAACGGCCCGAACCAGCCCTGCATGCCGAAGATCAGCACATAGATCAGGCCGGCGATGACCGGCGAAACCGAGAAGGGCAAATCGATCAGGGTGGTCAGCAGGGCCTTGCCGTGAAAGTCGAATTTCGCGATCACCC
>Ga0265327_10001156_pt1 | contig 35932 bp, 31 predicted proteins | sample 41621metaG_FD_202089 | JGI IMG/M metagenome (GOLD analysis project Ga0265327, IMG submission 202089) | Rhizosphere microbial communities from Carex aquatilis grown in University of Washington, Seatle, WA, United States - 4-16-21 metaG | ecosystem: Host-associated > Plants > Roots > Rhizosphere...
CTCCCTTCATCCTCACGCAAGCACTTCTCTGCGTTTGTGACCTGCAGGACTCCGATCTGATCTTCGCTGACTTGTCTCGTGGCGTTGCCATTGGAAAGAAATGTTACAGACACACCTCTGGCAGATCATCTGACTTTCGGCGGCCTGTGCTGGATTTATGCCCTTCGGGCGGGCTACCGTGGTGCTCATGATGACCATCCACGTGCTGCACGCCGGGGATGGCTACACCTATCTCACCGACCAGGTCGCCTCGAACGACCAGGAGCGCCAGCCAGGCCAAGAACTGACCGACTACTACTCGGCAGAAGGCACACCGCCGGGCAGATGGTGGGGTGCCGGCCTCGAATCACTCAACGCGTTCCTCGACGATCTGCCCGTCGACGGCATCTCCCCTATCGCCGAGGGCGACATCGTCACCGAGGCGCACATGCGGGCGATCTACGGCGAAGGGCTGCACCCGCTAGCGGACGAAATCATGCCGCAGCTCATCGCCGCGGGCATGAGCCCAGACGCCGCCCACAAAGCGCTCCGATTGGGCCGAAAGTTCCCTGAGTTCAAGAATGAAGTCCCACTCGTCATCAAGACCCAAGCAGCGGCGCAACGGTTCGTCGCCGAGCACGGCCGGCGCCCCACCGCACCCGAGCTGCACCAGCTGCAACGCAGCATCGCCGGTGACTTGTTCAAGACCGAACACGGCCGCCCCGCCAGCACCGGCCGTGAACTCGAATCATTCATCGCCTACGAGAAAGGCCGGATGCGCCAACCCGTCGCCGGGCTCGACCTCGTTTTCACTCCCCCCAAATCGCTGTCTGTTCTGTGGGCGCTCGGCGATGACGAGACCCGCCGCACCATCGATCGACTGCACACCGATGCCGTCAGCAACGCCCTGTCCTGGTTTCAAGATGAAGCGCTCTACACCCGCACCGGGCGGACTGGTGAGCAGCAGATCGACACCAAGGGAATGATCGTCACCCGCTATGAGCACTACGACTCGCGCGCCGCCGATCCCAACCGCCACACCCACGCTGTCGTCTCAATCAAGGTCGAAGGCGTCGACGGTGTGTGGCGCTCGATCGACACCAAGGCTGCGCACCGGCACGCCGTCGCATGCAGCCAGCGGTACAACGCGCTGATCATGGATCTGGCCCACCGCGAGCTCGGTGTGGAGCTCACCACCCGCGACATGGGACCCAACAAACAGCCCGTGATCGAGGTCGCCGGCGTCGGCCAGCAACTCATAGATCTGTTCAGCTCGCGCCGCTCCGAGATCGAGGTCCGACAAGAACAGCTGGTGCGGCAATACCGCGACAAGTACGGCCGCATGCCCAGCGACAAGGTCGCCTACCAACTGTTCCAGCAAGCAACCCTGGACACCCGGGAAGGCAAAACGCACCCGCGGTCTCTGGCAGAACTGCGCACCCTCTGGCGTGACCGTGCTGCCCGCGAACTAGGTTCTGAGCAGTCCGTCGACCGGCTCATCGGCTCCGTTCTCGCCGCGCAGTTCGAGCGGCTACCGGCGTTCGCCGGTGTGCAGGCCGAAGCTATCGAGGTCGTGGCGAAATTGGAATCACGGCGCGCCACCTGGACCCATCCCACGCTGTACGCGGCCGTCGAAGCTCACCTCGCCGGAGTCTCGTTCGAGACTGCCGCCGCCCGCGCCGATGCTGTGCAGAAGGTCACCGCCTGGGCCGAGCGCGGCAGCATCGCGCTCACCACACCAGACCTGGAACCGACTCCCACCCGCCTGCGCCGTGCCAGCGGTGAGTCCTCGCTGACACGCCACGGCGAACAGCTCTACAGCTCCAAAGCAGTCCTCGACGCCGAACATGAGCTATTGACCGCCTGCCACACCCCGACGCGCTGGGTGCTCACCCGCGATCAGTTGCAGACCACCCTTGACCGGCTCGCCGCCGAAGACAAACCGCTGACGCTCAACGCCGGCCAACGGCTCATCGTGGAACATTTCGTCGGTTCCGGCTCACTCCTGTCAGTCGCCATCGGCCCCGCCGGCGCTGGTAAGACGACCGCAATGCGCGCCGCGACCTTGACGTGGGAAGCGGCCGGGCAGACCGTCATCGCGATCGCACCCAGCAAGGTCGCAGCCGACCAGCTGGGCTCCGACATCGGCGCTAGCGGCCGCACACTGGCATCACTGACCTACGGCTACCGAGGCCTGCTTCCCACCGTTGCTGCTGGCACGATCCCCGACTTCATCCAGCCCGGTACTGTGCTGCTGCTCGACGAAGCGTCGATGGCTGCCACTCCCGATTTCCACGCTCTTGTGCAGATGGCCCGCGAACGCGGCGCCATCGTCCGCGCTCTCGGTGACCCCTACCAGCTCGACGCCGTGGAGACCGGCGGCATGCTGCGCCAGCTCGCCGACGACACCCACGCGCCCGAACTCAACGAGGTCGTCCGGTTCGGCGACGACGAAGTCCAGGCCGCCAACAGCCTGGGTCTGCGCACCGGCGATCATGCGGCCATCGACATGTTCTTTGACCGCGACTGGATCCATGACGGCACCACCAACGAACTCAAAGACCAGATCGTCGCCGACCACCTCGCCGACACCGCCGCTGGCGCCAACAGCATCGTCACTGCGGTCACCGTCGAGGATGTCCGCGACCTCAATGTCGCCATCCAGCAGCACCACCGCGCCACCGGGCGGGCCCAGACCGGCCGGACCGCCGCGCTCGCTGATGGCCTGTCCGCCGGTGTTGGCGACACCGTTCTGACTCGCGCCAACCGCTACGATCTGCGCGTCAAGGGCGGTACCCGCAAACACACCACCGTCGCCAACGGTGACCTCTGGACGGTCACCAAGGTGCACCGCGACGGCGGCCTGACGCTGCGACACAAGATCCACAAAGGCAGCATCGAGCTTGAGGCTAAGTACGTCCTGCGGAAAACCGAACTCGGCTACGCGTGCACCGTGCACCGCGCCCAGGGAGTCACCGTCGATATCTGCCGCGGTCTGGTCAACCCGGGCATGACCCGTGCCGGTGCCTATGTGCAGGCCACCCGCGGCCGCTACCAAAACCACTTCTACGTGCCCCTGGACCAGGCGGTCGGCGTCGACACCGAGCGCGTCCACGTCGACGGCTCCAGCCCCTTCCCCACCGCAGCCGACATTCTGCGCGCGGTCCTCGACAACGACGAAGGCCACCGCAGCGCCACCACCGAACTACGTGCGGCGCTGGCCGCCACCACCAACCCGGTCCGGCTGCGGACGGCCCGCAACGCCGCCCAAGAACTCCTGCGCCGCGACTGGATCACCCACGTCGTCGACCGCGCCCTGCCGGCCAGCATGGTCACCACCATGGCCACCGCACACCCCGACTCCTACCGGGCACTGCTCGCGCGCCTGGCCGAGCTGCACGACCATGGCCACAACGTCGCAGACATCCTGGCGCGCAAGACCATTCACGATCTATCCACCGCCCGTGACGTGGCCGCGCTACTCATCAGCGAACTACCCCCACCTGCCGGTGAACCCAGCTATCCCATCCCGCCGGCACACCCCGGGGCAGACCGGGAGCTACGCGCCTACGCGATCGCGATGGACCAGCACGCCGCCGACGCCGAGGCCGCCGCAGCGACCGCCCGCACATTCACCGAGCAGGAAGTCACCTACCGCCGCCGGCTCGTCGACGCCGACGATCACCGCCTGCGGACCGCCGTCCGGGGTGCAGCCGGTGCCGCCGCGGCGATCGCACTGCTCGACGAGCTCGCCGACGATCCCGAGCTCGAGCAGCTACACACGGCGCTCGCCGCCGCGGGCGCCGCCGGAGTCGACCCCGCCGCGTCCCTCGCCCGCGCGCTCGACGAGGCCCCGACCCGCACCGCCGAGGACCTGGCAGCGCACGTTGCGGCCGCCACCACGGACCTGGCCGGCCCTGCCCGCACCGACTGGCACCAGGTGAACGACGAGGTCCTGGCCGAACGCTTCCCGCACGCCGACACCACGACCGCGGCCTGGCGACAGCTCACCGAAGAACTGCGCCAGCACCAGGTGTGGACCGGAGCCGAAATGTCCGACCAGCTCGATGCCCTCGCCGCGGCCGCCGGCCCGATCCCGGCCGAACAAGAACTCCTTGCCGCCTGGCGGATCGACCACCCGGCCGGCGCACACCCGACGATCGCGCCGCTGCCGCAGTGGATACCCAGCCCGCCGCTCGACGCGGCCGCCGTCGACGATCAGCTACCACGCCACTACAGCGACGTCGCCGCGGCCGCCGACAGCCGCCTGAGCGAGGTGCTGATCGAACAGCCGCGCTGGCTCACCCACAATCTCCCGTACCGGCCGGCCGAACCCGGCGCCGACCAAACCCTCTGGGACGCCGCCGCCCGCGATGCCGTGCTGTACCGGACCATCGCCGGCGTCGACGACGCCGACATGCGCCCACTCGGTCCTCCCCTGGCCGCCGGCGCTGACCACGAGCTGGCGGGCGCCTACCGCGCCGCTGCCCACAGCTACAGCGAGCTGCTCGACGGCACAGAGCAGCCCCAGCCGGAGCACGCTCCGGTGCATCCGGCGCCGGCGACGCAGATCGAGCCACCGCACCACCTGCCGCCCGAACCTCACGCGGGCCCGCACATAGAAATGTGAGCTCCCAGGGACCACCCCAGGAGCTCACTCTGTCTCAGGTATGCCGTGCCGCTACAGGCGTCGACGCACCACCAGCAACGCCATCGATGCCGCGATGACCGCTATCGCGGCCCAGCCCAAGGCCATCGGCGCGGTGCCGGTCACGAAAAGTGTTGTCATGAACGCGAGAAACAGCAGCACGCCAATCATCGCCGTGTTGTTGGCAGCCCGCTGCACGGCGCCTACCGCCTGAACATTCACCCTGGCCATAATCGGTACCTCTCGTTGTTCATGGTGTCGGTCGGTTCGATTCCCACATGCTACGACGATCCCCGCGCCGGGGCGTGGCATCCGATGCCGCCTATGGCCCAGCGTTGTCTTCCGCGTCCGAAGATGCTGCGGATTCCCCTGTGCTCGTGTCGATCTGCGCGACATAGCAGCTGCGGGCCCGGTCCCAGCACCACACGGCCCCGTCGTAGGAGATCCGCGACTGCGGGTCCGCCGGGTCGAGCTGAGCGGCATCCCCGGACACGACCAACTTGCGCATCGCCTTGCTCGACAGCGCCCGCTCCGATGGCACGGCCGCGGCCCGCGGCCGGCGCTCGGTCGCACGCTCGCGTTGCTCTACGTCGGCACTCATGAACGCGGCCGCGCCGGGCCACAGTTTGATGGGCGTGTATTCCATGACGCATGTGCCGCGCCGGCAGTCCTCGGACGCCGCTTTCAGGTAGGTGGTCGTCGACAGTGCTGCCACGAACGGCCGTAGCAGGTACTGGTGCCAGTTGGCCATTTCGATCCAGTACTGTTCGGGCACAGTGGGTTTCGCGCCCTCATCGGCGTTCGGGTCGGTTCGGCTGGCGTAGGCGGCCTTCCATGCCGCCATCAGCGCCAGCAGCTCGTTGCGCAGTCCGGTATGGCGTGGCCAGCACGGCGGGATCTCGTTCTGCAGCGTGTAGTCGATCCGGAGCCATTCGACCCAGTCGCATAGTTCGAGCCAGACTTCCCACGCCGTCTGCTGATCGGCGGTGCGCAGCACGTACCGCGACGCCGGAAAGCCGGGCGCGGGTTCGGCATCGAGCCCGGCCGCTGACTGGTGCCGGGTGATCCTGCCGGGCACCGGCCCATCCTCGGGCCGCCACCTGTCGGGCAGCGCCTCGTCGAGGTCGGTCATTGGTAGGCCCCCGCCGTCGCGAGCGTCTTCGTGCCGGTCACGATGTCCCTGAACAGGGCCGTCGATGCGGCCACCTCCGCCTTGGTGTCGGGATGGTCGAACACCGTCGGCAGGTTCAACAGGGTCGCCGGCGCATTGCGGTACAGCAGCAGCCCTTGTCCTTCATGCAGCTGCCGGATCTCGGCGCGGGACATGATCGGTGTGCGCACCGGGTTGGGCACGCCCGGGATGCGGGCCCACCGGTCCCCGATCACCGCCTCGAGGCCGGCGAGCTCGTCCTCGTCGGAAATGCCGGGCAGGATCAGCCGGCCGGCTGCGTTCTTCAGCAGCTGCGGCCCGCCGACCGGCCCCCACCGCTGCACGCATTGGAGCAGGTTGTGCACGAACAGCCACAGGCTGATTCCGCGGCCGCCGGAGTCGGTGATGCGTTCGTTCATCGCGGGAATGGGTGCGACGTTGTTGAACTCGTCGCCGATGATGCGCACCGGCGGGTCGAGCATCAACCCGGTGTCGTGCCGGCGCTGGGACTCCTCGTGCGCGAGGTGGAACAGCTCGGCCGCCAGCGTGGCTACGATCGGCGCGGCGGTGTCGGATCCGGTGGCCGCCGAACACAGGTACATCGTGTTCGCTTGCGCCGGATCCAGCAGCATGGCGCCCACATCGTCGCAGTCGGCCGCGGGCCGTTCCATCGCGGCCGCCAATCGCGGGTTGGCTAGCGCCCCCAGGGTGCGCATGAGTGTGCTGATCACCGGGCCGACGTCGCGGCCCTCGTTGTCGAGTGCCTGGATGAGCTCGGCCTCCCAGCTGGGGTTGTGCTCACCGAGAATGTCGCGCACGTATTTGTTGCTGCGCGATGCGGCCCACAGCCGCACGTCGCCCAGCCCCTTTTCGGCGCGGGCGGCGGCGAACAGGTAGCAGCGCAGCAGAGTCGCCGCGCGGCCCTGGAAGTAGTCGGCGTTTTCGCTATTGCCCATCGGTACGGCGTTCACCAGTGCGGTGGCGCGCCGCATCGCGACTTCTTCGTCCTCACACCCGGCCAGCAGTGACCAGCGCAGCGAGTTCGGCAGCCCGGTCTTGCCTTCGGGGTCAAAGACCGCCACGTGTCCGCGGCGCAGCCGGTCACCAATGGTGGCGGCAGGCAGGTCGGCGCGGGTACTGGTGACCACCGCGCCCGCGGGTGCGTCCCACACCCGCTGGGTGGCCACTCGCCAGGTCTTACCGCCGCCGGTCGGCGACACAACGATGATCGGGTCCCGTTGCTGCACAGCGACGTCGAGCCCCGATGCGGTATCGGTGCCCAGCCGCGCGACCGTCAGTGCCGGGTCGAGGTCGTTGACCGATAGATGCTGCAGGCCGGCCCGGGTGCGGTGGGCGCGGCGGACCGCCGCGGGCATCGTCAGCTCATGCGTTTCGAGTGCATCCTTGCCGCCGAGTCCCCGTTCTTTGTAGGTGTCGCGGTGGCGGTGGATCATCCAGCGGATAGCGATCCGATAGGCGGCGTAGCCGGCGGCCACCACGATCGCCACCGCGCACAGCCAGAACAGCGGGGCCGGTCCGGGATTGCCCGGTGCTGGCCACCCGGCGGCGGGGTCGCCGGGTTTGTGGGCGACAGCCTTCGCCGCGTCCAACATCCCTCGCGTGCCATGTGGCCAGCTGGCCCCGTGCCCGGAGAGCAGCCCGGACACGGCGCCGGCGGCGCAGACGCTGACCAGCACCACGGCCACCAGACCGACGATGACGAAGATGATGACGAACGGCGTGTAGTCCTCGCGGTGGTCCGGGTGTGGTGCGCTCATCGCCGGTCCCTTCTCTGCGGCAGTTCGGGCATGACATCGGTGCTGTCCCAATGCCATTCGGCGACGTCCGGGTCGGTGTCGTCGCTGATCGGGGTGTCGATGTAGGCGGCGGTTGGCTCGGTGGTGTCGGTGAACACCAGTGCCGCCATCGACGCCGAGTCGGCGAGTGTGTAGCGCAGCGATTTGCGGAAGCTCCGGTGCTCGCCGATGGCCGCGGCCGTCAGCAGCCGCTCCGGTTCGCTGTCGAACGGGATCCAGTGCTCGTCGGTCGTCATGACGGCCAGCTGATCGATGCTGCCGAGTCCGGTCGGCGCCACGGCGAAGGTGGCGATCGCCACCAGGTGCACCGTGTCGTCGGTCTCCCACAATGCGATGTCATCGCCGAACCGTTTGTAGAGCCGTCGATACAGCTCGTCCGAGAGCGCCAGCGGGCAGCCGGGCATGTGTTTGATGATCAGGCGGTGGCCGATCCGCGCCGGTTCGATCTTCTTGATTTCGCCGACCAGGATCATCAGCTTCTTACCGGCCCCGGCGCGCGCCGGCGTCCATGCGGCGTGGCGGCGGGCATTGATCTGTGACTTGTGTTCGGGGTCAAAGGGTTCGGGCACGAACAGTGCATCGGCCAGCGAGGACTTCTTGACGGTCTTGCCGTCGCCGGCCGCCCGCAGGCGGCGGAAGATGACCGGCCACGATCGGTGCCCGGCAAATCCTGGCCGCCACTCGGTGAGTTCTGCTTCGTCCCATAGGTAGTGCAGCATCGCCCGCAGCGTGAGTTTGGTGGGGGTGTCGCTGACGGTGTCGGCGGGCTCCCCCGACGTGTCCGGCGGGGCCGCTCCCGGCCGTTTGGACAACGAAAAATCCAGCCGCAGCAACGTCATCCCGCTGTCGGGGTCGTCGACGATCGCCGACTCGGCCACCCGCCCGTACCCGGACACATGATCGGGCGGCAACCACGACCGGCAGGCCGGCGCGTGGTGCATGCCGCTACCGGGCATGCGTTTGATGATGAACTCGCCGCCGGCGCGCGCGATATACATCGGTGCGCCCGACTCGGGCCGACACAGGCACTGCGGCCGCACCTTCGCCCGGTAGGCGCGTCGCAACGTGTCCTGCGCCTGCTCGGTGTGCGGGTCGTCGATCCGCGAGGCGCCCACCAGATACCGGGCAGCGTGATCGGTGGTCGTCGTGTGCGCGTTCATGTCATCGGCTCCCTGCTCTCGCGGCCCGACATTCGCCGCAGGGTGTCCGCGGCGCCTTCCAGTTGGGCGATCTCCGCGGGAGTCAGGTCCGCGACCAGATCGACCAGGTCGTCCACACTGCGGTGGCTGAGCCCGTGATCGACCAGCCGCCGCGCGAGCGGGGTTGCCGCGACCACCGAGCGCCGCTGATCGTCAGGGTCGGTCTTCTTCGTGATGAGCCCTGCAGCGACGAGGGTTTCGGCCATCCGGGTGATCGACGGCACCCGCACACCCTCGGCCGCCGCGAGCTCACTGACGGTCATCTCCCGGTCACCCAGGCTCAACAGCGCCGACAGTTCGGGCATGCTCAGCTGACCGGTCGACTTCGTCGACCGGATGCGCCGGCTGATCCGATACAGCTCCACGGCCAACTCCGCGGCCAGCTTGCGCGGGTTACCCGCGCTGACCGGGACTGGCGCCGGAAAGTCGTTCTGCGAAAGTGCCATTGATAGTTCCTTAGCTGGTTGGGAAGCGTTAGGCGGCGGCGCCGCGGATCTGGCTATCGGTGTCGGTGAGCACGACTTCGCGGCCGCTGCGGAGATGCCGCACGAACACCGGGTCACGGGTGCCGATCTTGACCAGGCACCGTCCGCGGGCGAGCCGGAGAATGACGTCGATCGCGCCCGGCGGCAGGTGATACATCTCCGCAGTTTCCTTGGCGTCGACGTACCGGTCCTGGCCGTACAGGTGCACGATCCCCGATTCCTGCATCAGGGCGCGCGATGGGGAGTCCTTGGAGTGATCGGAAATGTGATGGAACGCCGACACCGTGCACAAGCCAAGGCCGCGTGAGAGTTTCATGTTTTCCCGAAACACTCGGCCCGTGGATCCCTGGGCGACGTGCCAGCCCTCCTCGATGATCAGGTAGGTGCGCTCGCAGTTGGTCGCACGGTCGGCGAGCAGATTCGCCAGCCAGGTGTTGATAACGAGCATGACTACCCGCAGCGCCGGCCCTTCGGTCGGCAGCGCGCTGATGTCGAAGTGCACGAACGGATGGTTCAACGCATCCTTGATCTCCGGGCTGGTCTCACTGTCGACCAGACCCCGCAGGTCCTCCTCACAGAGTCGGCGAATCGCCAATCCCGGTGCCCGCCCCCACCGTCTCGACTCCTTCGCCCAGATCGACCCGTAGTAATGCTCGCGGACTTCCTCGCTGGTCTTGGGGTCCAGCAGCTCGTCGGCCAGCAGCGGCAGCGTCGGGACCACACCTCGGTTCTTGCAGTCGGTGGTCACCGCCCACAGCGCGCGTCCCACGGCGCTGATCTCCTCGTCGGTGAGCGGGCGGGCCATCGTGTCGGCCAAGACGGCAAGGACCAGCTGCAGTTGGCTGGCCGGGTTGACCTTGCGGCCCGCCCGGGCCCCGTCGGCGCTGATGTCCGGGTCGAGCAGGTTGATGCACGCGCCACCGCCGCCGACGACGAATCGAATCGAGCCGACCCCGAGATGTTCGGCCAGGATGCTGTATTCGCCGCTGCTGCCCTGCCGCTTCTTGTCGATGACGACGACCTGCCGGCGGAAGATCAGAGGCCGGTAGACGTAGTTCGTCTTGATCATCGACGACTTCGCCTTGCCGATGTCGCCGACCAGGCACACGTTGATGTTGGCCAGGTCGATCGTCGTGTAGAGCTCGAACGGATCGACAAAGATCGGGGCGCGGCCGCGCTCGTACACGCCGGTCAGCAAGCCGTGCGCACCGCCATCGACGCGGCGGTTCGTTGCCAGGTTCAGCCCCTCGGCCTGGCGCGTGGTGGTCCAGGAGCCGTTGGCCCGGTCTTCGTAGAACCCCCACCGGTCCAGGAGGTAGTTGCGCTTGGGTGGCGGGCGCCGCAGCAGCAATCGTTCGGTGGGCTCGGGCGCGGTCGAGGCCAGCTGCTCGGCGAACTCGTCGGCGAACTCCGACTCGTCCTGAATCCAATCGTCGGGGGTGCGGGCCCCCATCCGCAGACCGAAACGTCCTGGGCCGCTGCGCCCTTTCCAGAGACGGCGTACCCGCCCCTGTTCGATGGTGTCGCTGCTCATGACTCGTAGTCCTTCTGATACTTGGCGACATAGGACAGTCCGCGGCCCAGTGGCAAGGTGTTGAACACCGCCACGTCGTGCCGGTCGGTGCACCAGTTCAGTCGTTCGATCGCGCTGTCGCTGGCGGCGGTCTCGATGCGCCGGCAGGCGCGATCGATGTCATCTTCATCGCGGCCGGTCACCGCGATCGTGAAGCCATAGATCACCCCGTGATGGCCCGAGCCGGGCATCAGGTCCTCGCGACGACGGGTGGAGGCGTCCATCATCATTTCGTTCATTCCGTCGCTGAGCTTGCCCTTCTTCTGTTCGGCGATCTGATTCGCCATGTCGTCGGTCAGATCGCGCTTAGCGGCAGTGCGGGCAATGTCAGCGGGGATGAGATCCATACGCACAGACAGTGTTCGGATCGTCGGCGCGGGCAACGTCTCCTCGTCACCAGGGTCGGGTGCGACACCGTATTCGAGGGCGTCGAGCCATTTGGGCCCGAGATTGACCGGGGCGATCGCGCCCGGCGGGACCGTAGCCACTCGGGTGTACCAGGGGTGCTCTCCTCGAGGGTTGACCACCATCGTGTCACTGCGCTGATCGCCGATATAGGACGGCCAGCAGTTTTCCCACGAGGCGCCTTTGTGGCGTTCGAGCTTGAATGACGGATCGATGAAAGCCCGGAATACCGCGCACGTCCGCTGCTCGCCAAGCAGTTCGATGCTGCCCATATCCGCCGACTGCAGCTCCTCGATGACCTTTTCGATGTTGCCCGCCAACACTTTTGCCATCGCGCCCTCGAACGCTGCGTCGTGCCGGTCGGCCACTTTGCGTGCTTCGCGGAGCAGTGCGCCCGACAGCGGAAACCGCAGGACGACGTAGTCGCGGTAGTCCTCGGCCAGCGGTGCGGCGTCACTGATCAGCTCTTCGTAGGAATCGAGCGCCGGTAGCAGCAGCCGCCGCGCCTCCTCCGGCAGATCGGCGTACGCGTCGTTGACTTCCTTGTTGACCCAGTGCAGGTGCGGTGCGAAGTCCGCGGGCACCGAACGGTGACACATTTGGATCGACCGCAGGAACGAGCCGCGGCGCGCGAGCGAGCCCAGCGCGTCACCGAACTGCTGCCACGTGCTCGACCAGTTCGCGTCCGCGCGCTCACCGCCGGGGACGCCCTCGACCATCAGCACCACGCTCAGGTAGTCCGGCTCGCCGGGGTTCTTGTGCAGCAGGATGAACATGTCATCCATGCCCGTGCCATCGAGGGTCAGCGGGAACGCGGTACCCAGGGGGACCGGTAGTTCCCACCCGGGATCAACCGCCGGATCCCCGTACCGAACATCGTTTTCGTTGACGTAGATGTGTTCGCCGTGCTTACGGCGCCATTTCTCCCGCAGCCGGTGGACGACGCGGTGCGCCAGCGATCGCTCGCCCTTGATGTTGATGCACGACGCGACGGCGGCCAGGTACAGCACGACCACCGGCACCACCACGAATGCGGAGGTCCCGAAGACCGCCAGGATGATGAAGCCACCCAGCAGCACCGCAGCCCAGAACGCGAGCACCGGTTCGTCCTGGCCGAGTGGTTTACGATTCGCCGGTTCGGCCGACAGTCGCGCGGTGCGCACGTCGTTGTTTGCCGGCGCGGTCACGACAGCACCTGCCGTGTGCCCGAAACGTGTACGGCGGGTCGGGTGCTACGCATCGAATGTCCTTTCAGGTCAGTGGTTCTCATGGGTCAGGCGCTTTCATCCGGGCGCGGTGGCGCGGCGTTGGCCGCCGATTGCGCTTTGTTGATTCCGGCACCGGCGGTCGCCAGGGCGCCGGCGGCCGCCATGCTGGTGCCGAACGTCGCCGCCGATGCGGCTCCCTTGCCGGCACTCATCGCCGCGGTGGCCAGGGCGCCGTGGCCACCGGAGTGGCCCCCGCCGCCGCCGACCATGCGTTTGGTGGCGGCGCTGCCGACCGCTCCGCCGGCCTGGTGGTGCCCGCCGGTGGACGAGGGGGTTCCGGCCGCCGCCGAGGATCCGCTACCGCCGCCAGCGTGGCCGCCCGAGGACGAGGCCGATCCGACAGCGTGGCCACCACCGCCGCCTCCCCCGCCTCCGCCGCGGCCCATCGCCATCATCATCGCGGCGCTGCCGGCACCACCGATGACGCCGCCGGCGATGCCGCCGCTGCCGAATCCCTCTGCGTCAGAAGCGGTTGGCAGGAACGGCGTGTACTTGAGCAGTGCCCACGGCGCGGCCCCCAGGACCATGAACGCGACCACCAGCAGGCATCCGGTTCCCAGGCTCTTGAGTGCTCCGCCGCCGGCCGTGTCCGAGCTCGCCGCCGAGTTGATGACGGCGAACACCACTCCGATCAGCAGGAACAGCACCGGCTTGGACAGGGCGAGACCGACAAAGGTGTAGATCGGGCGCAGCGCTTTTGCCCGCCATTTCGGGTGGACCCATAGCCCGTAGGCGATCGCGACGCCGACCATGATCACTGGCATACCCACTTGATGCAGCAGCAGCCCGAAGTAGAGCGCGAACAGCCCCATCAGCAAGAAGAAGAACATGATGATGCCGACGATGGTTCCGCCGACCAAGGTTTTGTTCGTCAGGTTGCCCAGGTAGGCGCTGACGTTGTTGACGACCTGGTCGGTGGACGTGCCGATGATCCCGGTCAGCCATTCGGTGAGCGCGTGCAGGAACTCGAGCAGGATCGCCGCGGCCGCCGGGGTGAACATCATCAGCACGATGCCGGCGGGCATATAGAAGAACAGATCGTGCACGAGCTCGCCGATCGGGCGTTTGCGGCTGCTGGAGTGCCACAGCGAGAACATCAGCATGATCGTCATCAGGCAGATGCCCAGGCCCTCGGCAATGGCGTACCAGGAGGCGAACCATCCGATGTCTTTGTTGAAATCGAACTCGCCCACACTCGATAAGCCGTGCAGCACTTTCGGCGCCATGTCGGTCACCGACGACTTCATATAGTTGGCCCATTTGTCGGGCAACTCCTTGGCGCCCTTCACGAAGTCGACGACCGGGCCGACCGTGTTGTTCCATAGCCAGCTGAATGCTTTTGCCGTGGCGGTGATTCCGGTCAGATCGGCGACGGTGTGGACGGTGTCGTTGAGGAAGTCGTCCATGTAGTCGTTGTAGCTGGTGTTTTTGTCGGCGTACTTGCGTGTGCCGGACATGATGTGGCCGATGGCCAGGTTCCAGTTCATGCAGTTCGACGCGTCGACGCCACCGTTGGCGTGGTCGCAGTTGACCCACATCGAGTTGCGGCAATATGCCCAGCCCCACTTGGACTTTTGGCCGCAGGAGTTGGTGATCTTGGAGTCAGTGGTATTCGGGTATGTCTTACGGATGTTCTCAAGCGAGGTGGCATCTGGGCTTTCCTCGAACTGAAAGCCCCACGTGGTCATAGACTTCTGCGTCCAGCGTTGCAGATCGTTCGCACATACCGGGCCCTGGATGTAGTAGCTGGAGTCGGTGCCCGGGAATTGGTCGCCTGGCAGCGCCGCCACGACACGGCCATCGGTGAGCCACTTCTTGATCTGGTCGGTAGAGGCGTCCTTGTCGCTGGGCTTTTGGTCGACCCAAATCTTGATGCCCGTGGCCGATGCGAATAGCCCGGTGCCGAGCTCGTGCAGCTGCTTGGCCTGATCGTCGATCGGCTGCGAGTAGAAATAGAGCCGAGCCTGATACGGGAAGACCGCGTTTTGGTAGGCGGCGAAGTCGCCGCCCTTGTCTGCGCACGGCCCCTTGAACCAGGGGCCGGCCTTGAACTCTGGTGTGCCCGCGATGAACTGCTTGAGGTTCGACGGGATTTCCTTCGGTAACTGCTGCGCGCCGGCCGGGTCCCCGTTGGTCACGTCGGGGGAGTTGTCGGCGGGATCGGCCGATGCAACACCGCCCGACGTGGTGATGAACAGCAGGATCACCGACGCCAGAATCAGCGCGATCTTGTGTCCTAAACGGATCATGTGTCCTCTCCTCTGGGTCGGTGAACCCTGCTGCGGTTCATGGGGTTAGTCGATGTAGACGCTGTAGTAGCCGCCGACCCCGGCCTGGGACAGTGGAGAATCGCCGGACGGGAACGTGACCGCATCGGGGTTGGGGCCGAGCTGGAACTGCCAGTCGCTTCCGCGCCAATCGGTGCCGTCCCAGGTGACGGTCACCGTGGTGGTCGACCACAGGGTTTGCACCGCGACCTTGCCGTCCTGGCTCACCTTGCTCTGGCTGGTGCCGAGCGCCCACACCGCGACCTGCGCCTGGTCGGGGTTGTACTGCCGGACGGTGACCACCGCCGGCAGGGTGTTGAAGACGCCGTCGGTCGGCTGCCGGTTCGAGGCGACCTGCACCGCGTTGATCAACGAGGGCGAGGCGTTGCCGGCGACCATCTGCGTGCGCACGGCGTCGGCGTTCACCCGGCCCTGGCCAGCCTGATCGAGCGCTTGCACGAGGTCGACCGCGGCGGTCACCGCGCCGACCTTGTCGTGGGTGAATCCACTGGGGATGCCGTTGACGATGCTCGTCGGTCCGTGCGCGCCGCGTACCGCTGGACCGGAGTGCGAGCTCTTGCTGCTCTTGTGCGACCCGCCGACCAGCGCGAGGATCACCACCAGGATGATCACCACGGCGATGCCGATCAGAATCGGCGGCCGCCGGTACCACGGCGCAGGGGCGCCGTCCGCGCTGGCTGGTGTTCCGGTGGCCGTTCCGCCGGTGGCGCCAACAGTTGAATAGTCGGGCATGGCAGTTCCTTTTCGGTTAGTGCCCGTGGGCGAAGACGTGGTGGCTGGGTGCGTAGTAGGCCGCGGCCGTGCCCATCGAGTGCAGGTCGTGCACTGTGGCTCCGCTGCTCTTGCTGGGGCCGACGATGAAGCACAGCGCCACGATGATCACGGCGAGCACGACCGATAGCCAGAACCAGAAGCGACGGTTGAGCTTTCGTTTGGTGGTCGTTCCGGTGGCGCGGTACTGCGCGCTTTCTTTGTGGCTGGCGCTGCTGGATCCGGCGCGACGCCGCGGCGGCGTGTTCGCCGGGGCGGCGGCCGGGTTGTTGTTGGGGTCGGTTGTCATTGCTGAGTCCTTCCGTGATGTGAAATGCGTTGTGGTGATGGGTGATGTGCCGTCTATCCGGCGATGTAGAGGATTCCGCCGATGATCGGGGCGGCCATGGCGCAGATCCCGAGGGCATAGCCGGCGGCGAGCTGGTCCTCCTTACCGCTGGCGAGGTCGCCCGCGTAACCGGCGCCGCGCTTGGACTTGATGTTCACCGTCGCGGTGATGAATCGCAGCGACAGGACCGCCAGCGTCACCGCCCACACCGCGGCGGCGAGTTTCGTCCATTTACTGTTGAGTGCCGGCCCGAGCATGCTCAGGTCCGGTGTGATGCCATCGAGGGGGTTTTTGATCGCCTCGAAATGCGTCGTTTCTGCTGCTGCTGGACCTGCCATCAGCATCAGCGCGGCGACGGCGATCACCGCTGCGGTGCTTGCGAGGGCGGTTCGCCAGGCCCATCGGCGGGCCGGAGTGTCCTTGTCAGACATAAGGATTCCTTTCTGTGGTGCGTTGTTCGTCGTCACCGGCGGTGACGGCCTCCGGCCGGTGCAGCGGGCGGCTGACCGGGGATCGTGATGTGCAGGCCGTGGATGGCGGCCTGCGCCTGGTCGCCGAGCTGCTTGGTGGCGTGGGTGACGGTCTGCTTGAGGTTCTGGCCGGCAGCGCCGAGAGCGTCGTAGCCGGCGTTGGCCTGCCCGCCGGTCCAGTGCAGGTTGTGACCGGCGACATCGGTGTTGACGTCACCGTTGCTGCGGACGACGTAGTCGACCGGTGGCAGGCCCGCCCGCTGGGCATCGGCGGCGGGCAGATGCAGCTCGTACTGGTTCGGCCCGGCCGGTGCCGGGGGCAGTGCGGGTTGCCCCGGCAGCGCCCAGGGCACCTTGTTCGGGTCGGCCTTGTCATCGCCGGCGCCCAGCACGTATCCGGCGACGCCACCGATCAGGCCGCCGCCGACCGCGCCTGCGATTGCGGCGGGAATGCCCAGTGCTGCAGCGCCGGCCGCTGCGCCGACTCCGGCGCCGATGGCGGCTCCCGGCCCGGCCATCACACCCTGGGTGGGGATACCGCCGATCAGAGCGCCCGCGATCGCGCCCACTCCGGCGCCCGCCACGCCGCCGACGACGGCGGCTGGAATGCCCAGCGTCGCGGCGCCGATCGTGCCGCCCGCGGCCACACCCATGATCGAGACGGCGGCGCGGCGATCGGCCTCGGCGGGGGCGATGCCGCTGGCTCGCCACGCCTGGCTGATCTTCGCTTCGCCGTAGGCCGACCAGGCGTTGATCGAGTTGGCGTCCGCGTCCGACATCCATGCCGGCTTCTTCTGGATGAACAGGCCGATACGCACATCACCCGGCGGCGGTGCGATCGGCCGCACCGGCGCCAGCTGCGGACCGACCCGCGGAGCGAGTTCGTGCGGCTGGTAGGTGGACGGAGCGTTGTAGCTCGGGGTGGTGTCGTTGCCTCCGGAGTAGCCGCCGCCCTGACCGGAGTCGTCCTGTCCGCCTCCGGTACCGCCGAGGTATTGCGGCACAGGCCGATACGGCGCTTCCTGCGGCGGGGCCGGGATCGCGCCGGGCCCCGGAGCGGGAGCGCTATTCACGCCACCCTGGCCGGGGCTGGCCGATGTGCCGTCGCCGACGCCGCCCTGCGTCGGCGTGTCGGCCAGCGCGGGTGCGGCCGACAGCACGGTCGCGACGACCGCACTCGCGGCGATCAGTCCGGCGACGCTTTTGTGCAGTGAATGGTTGTCGAAATCGGTGCGGTGGTTAGACATTGGGATGCTCTTCCTTTTGTGTTGTGATCTATTGCTGGATGGACTGCAGCAGCGTGCGGCCGTCCGGGGTGGTGGTTGTTTGGATCAGCTGCCGGATGGTGACGGGTGCACCTCCTCCCGGCGATTGCGTGGTGAGCTGCACCGCGAACAGGCCGTTGCCCATGTCGGTGATCCGCAGGCAGTGGGTTGTGCCGACCGGGAGCGCGTCGATGGCCTGCTGCATGGACTGGGCGCTGCCGATATGGCCATCCGGGTCGGCGACAAGACGGGCCGCCGCTCCCGAACGCTGCTGGTAGTAGGCGTAATCGAACGCTTTGATGGCGTTCGCGCCGCTGCTGGTATTGCCGGCGTCGCGGCCGGTCGTGACCGGTCCGCTGCTCGTCGACGGGCAATCGCCGCCCGGTGCCGGTGGTGCAGACGGTGACGGGGCACCCGACATCTCAGCGCGGGCCGGCGGGTGCGCGGTCTTCTGCGCGCCGCCCTCGCCGCCGACGATCGCCCACAAGATGGCGGCCACAGCAATGAGGGCTGCGACTGCCCCGGCTGCACGCAGCCGCCGCGACGTGATCTGCGGGCGCGGCAGCATGGCCACCCGCGCTCGTGCCGACGCGGCCAGCGTGCGGCCGCGCTCCCGGACGGTCGGGCGCGTGGTGGTGTCGAGGTCGGGCCCGAACGCATCATCGCGGCTGATGGCCGGAAACTGGTCTGTGTCAGCGAGTTCGAACCATGCCGCCTCGGGCGGGAGCTGTAGTACCGGTCCGACGAGTTCGGTCGACCGGTGCAGCGGCTGCGTGCCGGCATCGAGGTCGTCGTCAGCCGCGCACGCCGCCGGTTCTTCCGCGCCGACACCCTCCTCGGGGTCGTCGGTGGCGATCGCCACCGGGTCGGTGTCCTGATCGTGGTCGGCGGTCGACGGAGTGATGTCGGCCGGGTCGGCGGCCGCGTCCGCGTCGTAGACGGGATCCGGTTCGTCGACGGGATCCGGGTCGACGATCGGAGCGGGTTCTGGCTGAACGGGCCGGCGCTTTTGCAGCCGCTGACGCCGCAGCGTCACGAACCCTTCGGCGCTGTAGTCCTCCGGTGTCCCCTGGTCGTCGTAGTAGGTGCTGGGCAGGTTCGATCCCAGGTGGTTGCGGGTGTCGTTGGCGGCGTTCATTGTTCGGCCACCTCGGTGACCTGCCAGTCATTGAGTCCGGCTGGCGCGCACGTCACGGCCACGTTCCGAACGATCGGCGCGCCGACCGGGGCGCCCTCGCGGGTGCGCGCGGTCTGCGTGACGGTGAAGGTGTAGCGCTGCACACCGGGCGCGCCGGCGGTCGGCTGCGGGCTCGATACATCCGCGCTCACCTTCGCGCTCTGGTCGGCCCACGTCAGCCAGTTCGGGTCGATGTCGGATGCGGACGATCCGCTGTTGATCAGGGTCTGCGCGTAGTCCGGAGACAGTAGCGGTGTCGCTCGCGCGATGCCCGCTTCCGGGCCGCTGTCGGACCCGGTGTCCCAGCTGTACCAGATCATCAGCGTCGCCTTGGCGACCGCGGCCGGGTCGGTCCGGTCCACGGTCGCCTGTCCGGGTGGCAGCGTCGATGCCGGTGTCACCGTGGAGGTTTCATCGGTGACCGTGGTGTCGGTGTCGGTGGTGGGGTCGCCCGGATTCCATTGCTGTGCTTGGGGTGCATTGGGATTGAGCGTTGTGGTCGTGGCCGTCGTCGATGAGCTTCCCGATGTGCCGCACCCGGCAACCGCGGCCGCCATCGCGACCAGCGCTCCGAGCACGAGTAGGGCCCGGCTGATGGTCTTTGTCATCGCGTCTCCTTGGTCGGGGCCGCTGGCGGCCGCCGGGTGCCCGGAAATTCCCACGCGTGCTCGAGGTCGGTGTTGTCGGCCGCGGGCGGGACCCAGACCGCATCGGCGGTGGGGGTGCTCTCCTCCACTGCTGCCGGTGGTTTGCGGTGCTTCGGCATCCTGAGTCCCTTCTCTCGGTGGGTAATGCGTTGCTAGTTCTGGGTGTTGATCGACGTGATTTGCCAGCCGTAGGGACCGCCGCGTGTGAGCACGACCCACACCGGGAAGCTCGTTGCCGGTGAGCTTGCGGACTGCAGCGTCACGTTGGCGACCCGGTACGCCGTGTCAGCGGTGTCGGCGGGATGCTCGTCGCTGGTCAGAGTTGCCGTCGCCTGCACGTCGGCGCTGCTCTGTTTCCAATCCGCCCACTGCGCACCGGTGATCGGCGGAAGCATCGACCAGGTCCCCGACACCGACTGCACGTATTGCGGCGCCAGGTATTTCGCGGCGCGGCCTGCGGCATCGCTTGCCGGGTCGTCGATGTCGGGCCCGGTCTGGTAGGAGAACAGGGTCTGCAGCGCGGCCACCACGACCGAGTCGGTCAGACAGCTGTTTTCCCCTGCCTGGCATCCGCCGGTGGGCTGGGTGGACGGGCCCGGCTGCAGGCTGGCTCCGCCCCCGGCCGCCGCTGTGGTTGTCGCCGGCGACGGTGCCGAGTTGTGTGTGCTGCCCGAACACCCGGCCAGGAGAAGGCCCGAGGCCAGAACAGCCACGGCGGCAGTGGGTTTCGCGATTCTGGTGGTCATCATCATGTGTTCCGTCTCCTGCGTGCGTGGTGTTTTAGTCCTGGTTGGTCGCGGCATTGGCCGCTCCGGTCTGTTGTGCCGGGAGGCCGGCGAGAGGGCGGGTGACAGCGACCTGGCCGCCGTTGGGGTTGTAGGGCTTGACGTGTACGGTTTCGCCGCTCTCCGGGGCCTCGACGATCTTTCCGTCGCCGATATACATCTGGATGTGCGTGCCGCCGCCCGGGCCGAAGAAGATGAGGTCGCCAGGCTGCATCTGCGCGGTGGGCACGTTGGTGCCAACTTTCCATTTCTGGGTGGCGCTCAGCTGGTTTCCGCTGGGTTTGGTCAGCTGGATGTGGGCGCCCTGCCAGTAGGCGTACTGAATCAGGCCCGAGCAGTCGAAGCCGACCTTGGCGTAGTCGCCGTGCGCGTCGGCCACTCCCCCGTCGTGGATGCCGAGCGTGGGGCCGTTGTTGTTGCCGCCGCCCCAGGCGTAGATGATGCCGACCTGTTTGAGTGCGGCGTTGACCACCGCCTGCTGCGCGGCGGTGCCGCCGACCGCCTGGAGTGTGTTGTTCGGCGCGCACACTGCCGCAGCGAGGTTGGGCGGTGGGGCGCGGTCGCCGCCGGGCACCGCGCTTTGCAGGTTCGCGAAGATCTGCTTGCCGAACGCGTTGATGACCGCGTTGTTCGTCGCCAGCGAGGCGTCGGTGCCGCCGGTGGTCATGATCGACACCCCGACCCACTTGTTGGTCGACGTGTCGAAGATGAACCCGGCCTCGTGCGCGGTGCCCGAGCCGGGCAGCTCGCCGGTCTTATGCGCGAGGGCCGGACGCGGAATCACAGAGTCCCACTTGGCGTTTGCTCCCTCGGAGTTCTGCGCCTTGAGGTCGTCCATGATCAGCGTTGCGCTGGCCTTGGACAGCTTGCCCTGACCTTTGATCGCCGAGTCGTAGATGATTTGCAGCAGCGTTTGCGCGCCCCGCACCGACATCTGATTCGGGTCGTTCCCGCCGCCGTTCTCACCAACCGTGCGGCCCATCGTGTAGTCCGCGCCGCTCACGCCCAGACCCTGCACCGTCGAATTGATGTAGCTCAGGCCGCCGAGCTTGTCGACGAGTGCGTTGGTGGCGTCGTTGTCGGACACGACGATCATCGGCCGCATCACGCCGGCGACGTCGGCCTGGTCGACCTTGTGGTCATCGATCGCTATGGCCGCGGCGACCGCGACACCGAGCTTGATCAGGGACGCCGAGGGCATGGTCCCGGTGGTGTCGCCGTCGTAGAACGCTCCGGCGCTCGGATTGGTCGGATCAGACAGGGCGATAGCGACTTTCAGGCCCTTGCCGTGGCCGGCCGCTACCGCTTGGTCGGCGGCGGTCTGCATCGGATTCGCCCCGGACGCGGCGGGTGTTTGACTGCTCGGGGCTCCGCTGGCGGCCGCGACGTCCTCCGCGGCCGCGCCGTCGCCGGGGTCGGTGTTGATGGTGCCGCTGACCGCGGTGAATACCGATTGGGCCAGCTTCATTTGGCCGGCGTAGGCGTTCGCCGAGGACCGCTCGACGGCCTGTGCGAGCTCGGCCGGTGCCATCGTCTTGCCGCCGGGGACTTTGTCGGCCTGGTCGTAGAACCAGTTGGCCTGGTAGGTGGGGTCCATCAACCGGCCCATACCGCCGGCCTGGGTCGCCCAGCTCGCAAGCATCTGGTTCGGCCCCACTGACGTGTGGTCGGCGCCAACCCCATCGTGCGGATAGTTCAGCGACTCAGGAACGTTCTTGTTCGCAAGGTTGCGGAGCCCGGATTCAGTGATCTCGGCGACCAGGTTCCCGACGATGACCGAATCCGGTTCCCCGCGGTGTTTGCCGATCGCGACCGTGTTCCGGGCCAATGCCAGCTGGCGCTCATTCAGCCCGGCCAGTCGTGCACCGCCGGCACCGCTCACACCCATGCCGTACGAACCAGCACCGTTGGGGACACACGGGTTGCCCGGTGCGGGATCCTCGCTGCCGAACACGCCGCCGACCAGCAACATCAGCAGCAGGCAGATCACTCCCAGCGCGGCGGCGAGCTGCTTGGGGCGCTTACCTACCGTAGGTTTCTTATTCTCGACCAAAGCAATTCACCTCCTTGTCGTGTTGGGAATGTCAGATCAGTTGTCGCTCAGACTGATTGGATGCATTGGCGGAAGAAGTTCGTAATGAACTGGATGGCCGTCTGGCCCGCCCCGACCATGAAGTCCGCGTAATGGGTGTGCGCGCCGGAGGCGTAGAAACTGGCCGCGTCCATCCCCTGGCCGATGAGCTTCGCGAGGTCGGCCGCGCCCTGCGAGCTGGCGAGCGAGGTCATCGCGTTCACGCTGCTGGCCAGGTCGGTCCCGCCGGCCGCGGCGGTCTGCAGCTGCGGCGTCAGCCCGGAGCTGTTGAGCTCATCCGGCGACATCTTCGTGGTCGGTGAGAACACGCCCACCGCCACCGACGCGAGGTCCAGGCCGATCGGAACCAGGTTGGCCAAGGCGAGCAGATTCCCCGACTGGATGACGTTCCAGGCGACCTCCTGGATCTGGCCGACGTCCTTTGCCAGGCGGATGATGTCGACGTTCTGCACCAGATTCAGCACCAGCGACACGATCGCGGTCGTCCCTGACGGGTCGGGAATCAGCGAGACCAGCTGTCCGGCAGTGGAGTACGGAAGCTGCGCCGCGAGTTTGATCCACGGCGAGAACTGGTTGTTGAGCTCCCCCGCGGTCTTGTGTGCGGCGGGGATGTCGCCGCGGAAGATCTCTTGCGGCAGCGCGAGCAGGTTGTTGACGATGCCGACGTAGTCGGTCCCGAACACGGTTTGCACCGTCTGCAGGCCGGTGTTGACGATCATCGAGGGCTTGAGCACGCCCAGCACCGATGCGGCCGTGGCCAGCTGCGGGTTGCCGGAGTTCGCCATCATCGGCGACACCATCGTGCTGATGTTGTCGGCCGCCGATGACAGCGACGCCAGGTTGAGGTTGCTTGTCGGCGACGGCGTCGACGTGGTGGTGCCCGCACCACCAGTAGCCGTGGTTGCCGCGCCCACCGGGGCTGCACCCACCGGGGCTGCACCGACCGGTGCCATTCCCGCCGTGGCCGGGTCCTGCGGCTGCACGGTGTCCGGCATATCGACCGACGTCGGAGCCTGTGCGGGCGTCGTCGACGCTCCGGCGGTGTCGGTGCTCTCGGTGCTCGAGTCGGTCGGCGCGCTCGTATCGCTGCCCGTGTCGCTCGGCGTGGTCGAATCCGTTGTGCCCGCAACGTCGCTGTCGGTCGTGGTCGGAGTCGCGTCGGACGAGCTGGTCGACGGTGCGGAATCGGTAGTGGTCACCGGCGCGGCCTGCGGTGCTGGTGCGTCAGGGGTCGCCGCCGCCGGGGCCGGGGTCGAGGCTGGCGAGCCGCCGAGGACACCACCGATCTGCTGAACAATCGACGACGCGGACTGCACGATGCCCGCGACATTCATCTTCCCGAACATTCCCAGCAGCGAATTGGCCTGCTGCTCAGCACTGCCGGCCGGTGCACTTTGCAATGCCTGCTGAACGCCCTTGGTCGACTGCACGAACTGCTGGGTGTTGAGAACGGGGGCAAAGGTATTCAGGACCTGCGTGGCCAGCGAGGAAATATTGCTCAGCTGGCCCGCGCCGCCGGCGCTGGTCACCGTGGAGCTGTTGAGTTGGGATGTCTGCTCTTTGAGCATGTCCGCCGTCGACGGTGCGCCCTGGAAGTCCGCGTTCGAATAGTTCGACACCATGCTGTTCGGGTTCGCGCCCGCCTGGTTGGCGCCCGCGATACCCGCACCCCCGACGATCTTTCCGACCGACGACAGGAAGTTGTCTTTGACCTGGTTTGTGTTGCAGTACAGATCCGTCGGGTCGCAGATCTGCTTCACGATTCCGGCCAGGGATCCGAAGCCGCCCGCACGCGCGCCCAAGATTCCCTGACCGTTCAGCTTCGGCCCGACACTCTGCGAGTTGTTACCGCGCTTGGGATCAGACAGCAGTGCAACCGCTTTCACGTTTGATGCTGGAATAACCCCACGGCCGTTGCCGATTGCCGACGCCACGTCGCCGGCGGCGTCCGCGCCCTGGCTGTATCCGGACAAAAGCACCTGCGAACCGTTGCAGCGCTGCAGGATTTGATTGATTGCGGCGATCCCCGATGACTCCGACTGGGCATACGTCAAGCCTTTGTCGAACGCACTCGCTGAGTACGCCGGGTAGAAAACATCGACCGACGATCCGTAGTCCTTCTTCAACGACTGGCCGATCGGCGCGAGCATGCCGACAGGCTTCGTCGGGTCAGCTCCGACGTGCGTTTCCCAGGTGCCGGGCGTCAGGATCGCCACCACGGGAGCGCACTGCGAGCTAGAAGGGCCAGCAGGGTCGGCAGCTGCGCGCCCCACACCCAATAGAGCTGTCATCATCGGCAAAAGCGCCGTAATCACAACGGTTTTGAATGCCTTGTTCAAGGATCTGGCCCTTCTAGGTCCGCTGGTGTGAAATGACGACCCGGGCGTCTATGCCGCGCGAGCTATCGAAAATCTGTTGGCGCAGACGTTTCGATCGATCGGAGGAGAGACCGGTAGGAGGACGTGTCCGATCGCGCTGTGGCCCTGGTTCCAGGCAGCAGCTGCCGGGGATCGATGCAGAGGTGGCCCCGTGTACGGCACGGGCAGTGCATGACCTTCGGAGCAGCCACTGTTGCGCGGGCAAGCGCCGCCGCAACGTCAGGCAATGTCATTTCAGACATTTCGGATTCCTCGCGTTCTACACGAGGCGATAGATGGGCAGTACCCTAGAAGGCGCAACTACCCATCTGATCACCGGCAAGTGGTCGGGGGTTGTTTGCGTAGGGGTTCGATCCGGCGGGTATGCAGAGGCGTCAACTTCGAATGCCCGTTGGGTCGAACCTTTTGGTTACGGAGGCTTCATATTGCCTCGGTACAGGTAGATGGTGCTGGTCATCGCCGCTCAACTCCTCATGGCCTGCTCCCTAAATGGGCAGCAGACATGTCTGTTAGTTAGCAGCGATCAGACGGTTGGAATCCAGCGCCTGAGAATCCGCTGACCGTCTCCGATCAACGCGCTTCGCAGATAGTAAACAGATCTCACGAGCCGTGCAACCTATCTGTTGAACGCGTGTCCAAGTCCGTGCTGCCACCTATGATCTTGCCCTACGATGACTCCGGACGCAACTTATTCGCGCAACTTATTCGAACATGTGGAAATGGGCTTGAAGCATGGCCGGTGACAATAGTCCTGACGCAGATCAGCGCCAGGAAGGGAACCTCATGCCGCGTGGTGGAGTGTCCGGGTTTAGCCCGGAGGCGCTGCGGCGTGCCATGCAGCGGGCTGAGGTGTCTGCTGAGGAGCTGGCGACGTTGATCGGGCTCACTCGCCAGGCGGTCCAAAAGTGGCTCCGAGGAGACTCTTCGCCGGCTCCCCGTTCGCTCCCTCGGATCGCGGAAGCTCTCGGCGTTGACCCCGCTCAACTCACGCCCGGGGCAACTGCAGCTCCCCGACTCTCGGATCTGCGGGTGCGAGCTGGCCTTAGTCAGGTCGAGACCGCAGAGCGGCTCGGTATCGGGGCGACGACCCTCCGAGGGCTTGAGGCCGGCACGCACAGAGAGCTCTCCCCCGAGTTGGCGGACGCGATCGCCGATCTGTACTCGGTCACTGCCGAGGAAGTGGCCGGCGCACATGCGGCATCGTTAGAGACTCGGGCCAAGTGGGCTTCGGCTCGCATCACGGCGCGCCGAAACCGCAACTAATTCGCGCAACCTATTCTCGGCTGGCATCGTGACTTCGGTCCGGTTACGTGTCGAGCTTGGTGATCTTCGCGACGTGAAGCATGTTGCCCACCTGGTTGGGGTACCTACGCAGCTCGATTTTGGCCCTCACCCAGCTGTTGTTGGCACCCCAAATTCTGGCCTCAATCGGGATCTCCATGAGTTCCTGGCCCGCGAGGAGTGCGCTCACCGCCCGTCGAAACTCGGGGTGATCGTCAGCATGAATTAGGTTCCGCCCGGGAGCGTTTGTCGCAGTCTCTGCGAGCCAGCTCGGGCGCGCGCTGATCCAGTACGTCAGCAATGGGGCCATCCCGGGGTATGCGATCAGTACCTGTCCCGGTTGATCCGGTTCCAGCTCGCGATCGGTGATCCGCAGCATCGTCAACGGGTGGATGTTCGGCTTTTCGTGGTCGGTGACATCGTGAGAAATCGCGCGAATTTCGTTTCCGCCCGGTCCCGCCTGTCCGCGAGCAACCGCGCGCCAGGCCATCAGATGCCCGTCGTCATGAAGCACCGACAGACGGCCAGAGAACGTGGTCCGTTTGCCGTCCGCCATGCATAGCTCAACTAGCTCGTCGAGATCGTCGTACTGGACTACCTTGCGAAGGAACTGGCCAGGGTCGCGCTCGGCGCCGTAGCCTTCCAAGCTCTCCGACGACATCAGGTATGACTCATCTGTGTGGTGCACGGTGAACGTCGCGATGTCCCAATTCAGCGCTGCTGCAGAGCGTTTGGAGGCCACTGGCTCATCGGGCTCGCCAACCCATATGCGGAGGCCGTACAGGTCGCCAGTCTCGACAGCGTTCGCCATGGAGGTTGCTGGGTACCCGATAAGAGGATCAGTTACGACGCGCCGGCGGCCTTGCTGACCGTCGATCATCAGGTCGACGGCGCGGCGCGTCTTGATCGCTTCGTCGACGATCGGCGCTGCGTCGACGCCCTGCGTTCGCTGGATTGTCTTGATTGACCGCCAATCCTGCAGCTCTCCGTCTTTGAAGACGACGCTGCAGGTCGGGGGAACAAGGGTCTCGACGATGTACCAGGTGCCCATGGCTTCATTTACCTCGCGCGCAACTTGATTCGAAATGGTGCTGGGCGCATGATCGCCCGCTCAACGTACTGGACAGCGGCGTCAGGGTACTCAAGCTCGAAATCGAACGCGTGCACGATCATTGACAGAACCAAGGCGGCTTCCTGCAGCGCGAACGGCATGCCAATGCAGTTGCGGGGCCCTGTTCCCCACGGCGCGAAGAACCTGTCGGGAAAACGTCGCAGGCTTTCCCGTGCGAAGCGCTCGGGGCGGAAGACGGCCGCATCTTCGCCCCATGCGTCCTTGTCTCGCTGAGCAGCTAGTGACAGTACGAAAACAATTCGGCCCGACGGTATTTCGTATCCATCGAGAACCGTATCCGTGCGGGCTCGGCGGAAGAACCCAGGGGCCGGCGGATGCAGCCGCAGAGTCTCATTGAGGACCTGGCGCACGTAGCCGGCGCCCGCGACCTCGTCGTAGTTGAACGTCGGATGTAGAGGCAGGCTCGCTCGGATGCGCTCTTGGTCCTCCGGTGACCGCGCGAGCTCGAGTACGGCCGATGCGAGAAGTGAGGCGGTTGTCTCGTGCCCGGCAACAAGGAAAGTCAGCACCTGATCGGCCACGTTGTCCAGCGGCAGCTTCTCTCCTGTCTCGGGATCTGCGGTGTTCAGCATCAGCGCGAGGAGGTCGTTGTTGACATCGCCGGGCATGGAAACCCGCTGCTGCACAAGATGATCGACATGTGATCGGAGCGTTGCCATGCTGCGCCGCACCGAGGGGCCCCGCAACGCCCGCCGCACGTGACCGATCACTGGCACGTCGTTTGTGGATTCACTCGCCCAACCGAGAACGTCCTTGAGAGCAGACACAGTAGCTAGGGCTTCCGGTTTGGGTGTGGTGAGCATCCCGAAGGATTCCGAGAATCCGGCCTCACCGATGACCTCTAGCGTCAAGGCTGTCATCTGTGACTCGACCTCAACTACCGGCTCGTCTGCCCAGTTGGCGACCAGCTGTTCCACCGACGCCGCCATTGATGCGTGATAGCGGCTCAGCGCCTCCTTGTGAAAGCCCGGGCCCAAGATGCGTCGGGCCTGACCCCACAGTGGATCGCTCGATCGCGCGGTGAACAAGCCTCTGTGCGCTACTGCTCGTAGCTCGGCGAACGGGCCGACAAGTGCCCGTGCCCACGAAGTCTCGTCGAGACACTGATTAGCTACGGCCGCACCGCCGACGATCACAAGCCGCTCCCCTAGCAGTTCGCGTTGATAGATCGGCCCAACGCGTGGCACGAGGTCGGCTTCTCGCTGCGTCGGTCGCTTGCGATCGACAGAGCCGATGTCGCCGAGTATCGGCACTCGTCCAGGAGCGTGAGGCAGGGCCGCTAGGGGCTGTGCGGTCATGCCGAAAGCCTGCCACATAGCGCCCTGACCGCCAGCGGAGCTAACGGCGACCGTGAAAGCGGGGTCTAATTTAATTTTTTCCGGCGTGGCGGCTTGGTACCGGCACGCAATGTCGCAATGATCACGAGCGACGCCTCTATGAACCAGCACTTCGCAAAGGAAGGACGCCGCTAATGTCTACCAACCTCAGCGATCGCAAGGCGCACACCGTTTACCTGCCGCGAGAGCTTGACCTCAAGCAGCTCGCGCACGACAACGGCTACCGGTTTCCGGCCCGGTTCATGGCCGATGCCATCTATGCCGCATTGGGGAAGCCGGAACTGCAGACCGGACCCGACCTACCAGAGGAGCAGCCAGCGCTTCTAGCGTCGTAACGCCTACCGACACAACAGAATCCGCAAAACAGAATAGAAAAAGGAATAGCCCCCGGCGGCAAACCGAAGGCTAATCCCGAGTTCCGGATCCGAGCGCCAACTCGGATTCCCGAGCCCCCGAAAGGGCCCTGTTGTCCTCCAAAGACAGGTCCCAGGATACAGCGCTGCATTCGACAGCTGCAATACCTGGGGCACTCGTGTCGGATCACGAATCCAACACGCTCCGATCCCTGCGTCGGCCGTACTGCGGTTCGACGCCCACTAGGCCGCGCCACGGCGTCGCCTACACGTCGCCGCGCTCGATCAACATCATTGCGAGTCGCCGGCGGCGCGGCCTCGACATCGGACCCAGTGACCCGGTCGCCCTGTCGGCGATCGCGCTCGATGTCGGGCCCGACGCATATCAAGGCATCGCTTGCTGGGACAGCTCCCAAAAGTGGCTTCTCGACTGCGATTTCGCGTTCCGTGCCCTGTACCCGCATATCCGCCGGCATCTGGACGGTGGCCTGGAACGCGAAACCTTCATGACGGTGTGCAAGGCCCGGGCGAGCTTCGCCGACTACCGCACCGGCCGGGACTGCCGGCCGACGAACAAGACCCTGGTGGCAATGACTGGGCTGGGCAAGAAAACCGTGCAACGGGCCACCAAAGCCATGCGGCTGCTCGGTGTGGCCACTGAGGTCCTCAGAGGCCGGCTACGCACCCTGAATGAACGCATGGCGTCCTGGCGCCAGGGCGACAAGAGCCGCGGCTGGGCATCGGTCTACGCCCTGCACTCCCCAGCCATGCAGTTCATCGAGGTCCTGAGGATGATGGCACCCCATCTCGTAGGGTCTTATTTATCTTCTAATCCTTCTGTTAGAAGGTGGTTACTACCGGCAACCAGCAAAGCTGGACGGTGCAAAGGCCGCGCTCCGCGCGACCGATCTAAGACCAAAGGGGGTCGCAAGCGTCCGCCCCCACCTCCAGAAGGGGTCGCGCTGGCCCTGAGTTGGCGCCAGAGCGCCGAATGCCCGCGTTGGGCACTCCGCCTGTCCCCCAATGCGTGGGCACGCGTGCTGGCGAAACCAGCACGCCACGGCTGGACCGCCGCGGATCTGAACCAGCTAGTCACCGAGTACCTGCGGGCCGGCGGCCGCATCACCGACCCCCGCAAACCCATCTCCGTCCTGGCTTTCATCCTCGGCCGGCACGGCGACCTCGGCGACCGGCCGGCGTACTACATCGAGCTCCAAGCCGCCGAAGCGCTCAACGCCGAGCGCCAGGCCCAGCAGGAGCGCGCCGGCACCGCCGAACTCGAGCACGCGCGGCGAATCGAAGGCCAACAGGCGATCGAACGTAGCCGTGGTGCTGCACTCGCCCGCGAGATTGCGGCTCGCGGCGTCAGCCGCAGGGCCGACCGGCTGCGGAAGGAACGTGAGTTCGCTCGGCGAGAGATCGAGCAAGCAGCCGCGCGCGCCCGCCGCGGCCGCTAACCCAGCTGGCCGTACATACAGCAGTCCAGCATGCTGGAAGTACAGCTAAGCGGCAATACAGCAATACAGCTAGACAGCAAGACGTACATACAGCAGTCCAGCAGTGCGGTTAGACGGCAATACCGCAAGCTGTATGTATGGCTTGCCAGGTACCCGGCAGTATGGCAAGCTGTAGGTACGGCAGTACGGCTAGACATCAAAATGGCTTTATGGCAATACAGATCTACAGCAATACATATTGATGGCTAGACGGGTAGCGGTATTGCCATCTAGCCGCCAAAACGGCATGCCAGCAAACCGGCAAACCGTCAAGACAGCAGGGAAGGTTTGGGCAGAATGATCGTCTCCGTCGTGAACACCAAAGGTGGGGTTACCAAGACCACTACCAGCATGTATTTGGCCAGTGAGATGAAGCGCCGCTATCCAGAGCGCTCCGTCGTGGTGGCTGACTTGGACAAGCAGGGCACCGCTACGGAGTGGGCGGACCTCGCGGACGACAACGGGCAGCCGCTGCCGTTCAAGGTGGAAGTGTCTAACACGAAGCGCATTGCACGTTTCGCTGAGCAGATGACTTCCGATGACTTCCTGGTCATCGATACGCCCCCAGGGGATGCATCGGTCATTCAAGCCGCCGTCGACATCTCTGACTTCGTCATCATTCCGACTCGGCCCAGCGGGGCGGACACTGCTCGCGTCTGGGAAACTCTTAAGGCCCTCGGGCCCAACAAGCTGTACGCGGTCCTCGTCGTGTTTGCCCGCCTCGGCACCAATCTGCTCAGGGACACGCTCGCAACGTTCGAGAACGAAGATATCTCCCGGTTCGACACGATCGTTCCGCTAAGGGAAAAGCAGGCGAAGGAATACGGCCTGCTGCCGACGCCTGATAGCACCTATTCAGACGTTCTGACCGAAATGATGGACGCAATGGCAGCAATGGAGGTATCGGCATGAGCATCAAGCCGCCTGCCAATCCGAATCTGGGACCGAAGAGGGAGAAGGTCGCCGGCGAGGGGAGCTCGTCTCGGGGGAGTAAGTTCGCCGCGGTCGACGACGCCCCGAATCAGACCGTCCGCGATAGCTTCCAGCGCGTCACTGATCTTCAGCGGAAGTTCACCGTCAGGATCGATTCTGATCTTCACAAGCGATTCAAGACCGCTGCCGCTGTGGAGGAGGTCAACATGGGGGACGTTGTCGAGCAGCTCATCGCGCAGTGGCTTGACGAGAAAGGCCACTAGAACACCCACAGACAGGGCAGTGATGCCGTACTGCTGGCATGCCAGCAGTACGGCATCACTGTGACGAAACAGGTTTGGCAGGGTAGGGGCCAGTAGTCGCGGCGCGAAGTGCGGCTCAGATGTGTTCGAGGCGGCCGCCGTTGGCCTCGGCGTACCTCGCCGCAGCAGCTTCTTCGGCTGCCGTGAATGCGAGCGCTTCGGGAGGACGGGCCGGGGAGTCGACGCCGGCGGGAAGTCCAGGGATCCGGACGAGGATCGTCAGGTCAGCGAGCGGAACCCTCCTCGCCGGCCGGCGCCGATCGGCTATGAATTCGCTGGTGTCGCTCACGGCGATCATCTTCTCACGGTGCACCGACAGTTCTCGCAGACCCGATCGAACGCATGTTCGTATTTGAGTTAAGCTAGGGGAGACGGAGGGGGAGGGAAGCCTTCTTCGTCGGCTACAGGGGAGTGCCCGTGCCTGATCACCACGGGCATCCCTTCCTACGTGGGATCGGATTGGATGGACACCGGCGGTTGGGATCTGAGCGGCTGGGACACCAGCGAGACGGGGCAGCGGATACTCCGCAAGCTTGATCCACCCCGGCCGGTGCTCGTGGACCTCAACAATGCGCTGCCGCCCGGTGTCGGTCGACCGCCGCAAGATCATCAGCCGCTGTACATTCCGGCATTCGGCCTTGACCTCCCGTTCTGGGCTCCCGGCCACCAGTACGCCTGGATTCGGCAGCGCACGAGTCGCTGGTGGGCGATTGTGTCGGTCGACACCGGCGCCACCAACAGGAGCTCCCGGTTGACCATTCCGCTACTCGTTGCGCCGGAGAACGTCGCTCTTGACACCCCGGAACAGCGGGAAAAGCGCCTGATCGGCAACCGACCGCCCTGGCTCACGCAGTGGGAACGCGACTCGCGGCGGGGGCCCAGGGGCTAAGACGTCACGATTCGGATGGTTCGCGATGGTCCCGCCCACCGAAATGTCTTCTCTGCCATACGCATGCGTCCATCGGCGCGATCGATGGTGAGGACACTCGTCGTCCGGGTGCCGTAGACACCCAACGACACCTTCCGTGGCGAGAGCGCTGTACGCAGCACAGTTTCGCGGATGCCTGGAAATGGTTGGAACGACGGTCGACGGCGGCCAAGCAACTCGAACAGCTGCACGTCCTCGATCGCAGGAGTGCTCTCGACCAAATCGTCGAAGTCGTCGACAGCAGACGACACTTTCGACCATCGCGCGTCGGGACCACCTTCGGACGCGAAACCGACTGCACCGCAGGGGAGTTGCTGAATGGCCGGCGTATCTGGCCTCGCATTCACCCAGTAGGCCTGTCCCTGACCATCGCCCACCACCAGATGAAACGGTCGGTACTGGTGCGCCGACTCGGCCACGCGCTGCGCTGCTTCGTCCGCCGGCGTTTCCGCCGTCACGAACTCCACCGGAAGGTCGCCTCGCGACAACTCCTTACGAGATCCAGCCCGGACGGGCGCCATACCGCCCCGATTGTTGGTCACGAATGCCCACCGGCCACGAGCTGCTGCTAACCACGTCCCTCCGGAACTTAAGTCCCTGCCGGCGATCACCCCGTTGTCCCACTTGCTCAAGGCTGCGGTCGGACGCCAATAGAACTCGTCGCGGTTGAAGGCTAGAACCAGGCCGTAGCGCGGGTGAGAAGTCGTCATCAACGCCAAGCACACGCCGCTGATTATCCCCCTTACAACGGATCGGTCGGCGGGGACTGTCGTCGTCGGCCAAGGAGTAGGTTCCTGGTTATGTGCGGCCGGTATTCCATGAGCGCGTCGACGGCTGATCTGATGGCGTTTTTCGATGCGCGTGACGAGCGTGGCGGCGTGGTGTCCGAGAGCTGGAATGTGGCGCCCACTCAGGCGGTGACGATCGTCGTCGAGCGCCCGGACGAGGCGGGGGAGGAGCCGGTGCGGCAGCTTCGCGCTGCACGCTGGGGGTTGGTGCCGTTCTGGTCGGAGACCGGGACGCCGAACGCCAGGGCGATCAACGCCCGCGCCGAGACCGTCGCCGAGAAACCGTCGTTCCGGGCGGCCGCCAAGAGCCGGCGGGCGATCGTCCCCGCTGACGGTTTCTATGAGTGGACAGGGGAGAAGGGGAACAAGACCCCCTACTTCCTGCATGACCCGGACACCAAGATCCTGAGTTTCGGTGGGCTGTACGAGTTTTGGCGCGACGACAAGGGCGACGACTGGTTGGTGACGTGCACCATCATCACCCGGCCGGCGACCGACGCGGTCGGCCACATTCACGACCGCACCCCGCTGATCATCCCGCCCGACATGTGGTCAGACTGGCTCGACTGCGCTGGCGGCCCGTCGATCACCGAGCTCATCGCCGCAACACCCGATCCCGTCCTCACCCCGCGCCAGGTGTCCCGGGCGGTCGGCAACGTCCGCAACAACGATCCGAGCCTGCTCGAACCGGCATCTGGGTAGAGCAAAGGGTGTCGCCGGAATTGTCGTGAGCAGGGCGTACGTTCTAAGAATGATCGCGGTGTGGGTGGCGCTGGAGAACGAGGCGCCCGTGTTGAACCCTGACGCTGGTGATTCCGTTGAGCTCGTGTGCCAATGGGGCAGCGCCCAAGATCTTCCCGAGGAGTTGCTATCGACGGTCCCCGGAGCGACGCTGACTCCGATCGCTGGAGGTGTCTACCTCGCGTCCAGCGACACGGACCGATTTCACGCGATCGCACTGGGGGAGCGATCGGAGTATCTGGCTGAAGACTTTTTCCCCGGTGTCGCCTATCAAGATCGGTACCTTCCGGAACTCGTGTCAGTGGCTCCGACCTTGTCCGGGTTGGTGGTTGGGCGGTGCACACTGTGGCGACGACAGCGTGGATACTCCGAAGGCCCCCGGCTGCTTGTTCAACAGTCGGGGGCCCCGGCGCCTCCCAATTATGTTGCCCCTCAGGCCATGATCCGGGTCGACCTGACGTAATTAGGTGATCGGCGAGTTACTGACCGTTCTTGACGTTGAACGGCAGCAGGATGTCTGGGCAGTATTGAATAGTCGTCTCTCCCTTCGGGTCGAAGCAGTATGAGGTGACGATGCCGAACTGCGTGTTGTCAGGGGCGTATGGCGACGAGCCCCAATCAGTGACGGCCATGAAGCCGATGAGGTCGTTATCGGCGATGTGGAACTTCTTGGCGTAGTAGAACCGGGTACCGGACGGCTGGTTTCGCCTGGTCTGGTGGATCGGCACGGTGTCCTGCAATAGCAGCTCCACCGCGTGGTCCTCGACATGATGGTCGACCTTGTAGTGCTGCTGGCCGAAGCGCCCCGCGGCACCAACCCGTAGGTTGTTCCAGTTGCCGGCCAGGTCCTTAAAGCGCGTCACGCAGTTGTACACGGCGTTCTCGCCCGTGTAATGCCCGATCTCGTCCGGGCAATCCGACCGAAACATCGGGCTCACCGTGCCTGCTGGCGCTGCCAGCAGCGGTTTTGTATTCGGTACTCCCGCCGGTCCCTTCGTGGTCAGCGCCGGGTCGCCGGGAACCTCGAAGCCTCCGTTCGGAGAGACATAGTCGAGCCAGTTTCCATCTGTAGCCGTGTTATCGCTCGCTCGCCAGACGATGGCGCCGCCCTGGAAGAACTGAGCGATGTCGCCGTAGCTGTGGAGCCAATCCGGCACCGCCATCTCGTTGGTGATCGGGTAGCCGAGAGGGCCGGTCTCGCCGCCCTTCTGCTCCCACTTCGTACGAATCGTGCCGTGCAACGTGTGGGCGCCGCTAGCAGCACTCCAGAAGATGCCACCGCCTTGGTACTCCTGCCGCCGCCCGTTCGCCAGGACGATCTCATCGGTCGTCGGGTACTTCAAATAGCCTGCTTCGTAGCCGTTGTTTCCCCATTCAGTCAGGAAGTCATGAGCAACGGGGTGGGCGTCGGTCGCCGCTGACCAATAGATGTTTCCACCCAAAAACTCGGTGCGCTTGCCCGTGTTTCCGGGGTTGGTCAGTTCGTTGGTCTTCGGGTAGAGCAAGAAGCCACTGGGGCCGCCTGTCTGGTTGTACTTATCGCGGATGCGACCACACACCTCATAAGGTGCCGGCCAGTAGACCTGGCAGCCGGCGGTGACCATCGGGCTCACCCCGCTGGCCCGACTCTGGCTCTGGGAGGTGCCGGCAGCAGCAAGGGCGGCTTCCATCGTCTCGGCTCTATCCGCCTGAGCCTTGGTGAAGGGTGACGGCACGGCTTCGCAGTCCGAGCGCATCTTCCCGCGCACCACGGTGCGTTGCGGGTTCTTGGTCGGCGTCCACTTCCGGGCCTTCTTCGACTGAGCGCCTGGCTCGCACTTCGTCGCCGCCGGCGAGCTGCTCGTCACCGGAGGCACCGACTCGCTCGTCGACGGCGATGAGCTGGTTCCTGGCCCGGACTCGCTCGACGATTCCGA
>Ga0265327_10001157_pt1 | contig 35909 bp, 82 predicted proteins | sample 41621metaG_FD_202089 | JGI IMG/M metagenome (GOLD analysis project Ga0265327, IMG submission 202089) | Rhizosphere microbial communities from Carex aquatilis grown in University of Washington, Seatle, WA, United States - 4-16-21 metaG | ecosystem: Host-associated > Plants > Roots > Rhizosphere...
ATAACAAATGAACGATAAGATATTAACTTATCTTAAAGTGTTAAATAGGATTTCAAACATTTCAGTAGAATACGCTATTTTAGAACCGTGCAACTCTGCGGCTGGTGATATTAAATATAATCTTCATATAGTATTTACTCCAAAAATACCTCTCTTGCTACAATCTTATGTCAGTGGAATGTCATTAGATGTAATAAACGAGACAGTAATTTCAGGAACAGAGGCTCATTCGTTTTTAGTTGGGCACTATTTAGAAGATAAGGCTTATGATACAACGGAATTAGACGGAACTTTACTATCCAACATTAATACAGTGGTCATTAGTAATATAGCAAGGTTTTGTAATTTTAAGTTTGCGTCATCCACAGATCCATTTTTATCTATGTTTTTAGAAGAAAAAAATATCATGCTAAAAACAAAGGATTTTGACGATTTCTTCTTTTCCAAAAAAGAAGAGTACAAACCATCTAAATATCATGTAGTAAAGTGTGTGTTGGAAGCTATACACGAAATACAAGTTAAAAGTAAGGATTACCATTATTATAGTAGTTCAGCGCAGATGTCTATATTATACCAAAATTTATACAACACAATGCGGTTATACTTTATAGCGTTACAATATTTAAAAACAGATGAATTACTATCTACTTTGGAGGATAACTACGAAATCATACTTTCTACATTCAAACAAGCGTCTAAACCATGGGATTATGTGCAAGATTGTGCTAAAACGTTAAGTTATATTTTATCTCAACAACCTATTACTAATTCTATTGAACCAAAAGAAGCATTAAAAAAACAAGCACTCAATTTTCTTCACTACAAAATATGTGAAGAATCATCACCAACCATCTAAATTAAAGGAGACTCTAATGAGTCGTAACTGCATCGTCGTTTGTAATTTGGCCAATCTCACTGGTACTATGAACCACGGGATTAAATCAAATGAAGGAACTTATGGCAAGCTTCGTGTAGATTATCAGGATTTGCTCAATTATCTTGTTGGAGAAGACCGCACTTTGCTCAAAGCATACGTAGTGTCTCAACAGGACATTTCAAACAATACAGCCAAATCGTTGGATCAGCTTCAAAGTAATCAGAAGTTCGTTCAGCGTCTTACGAAGTTCGGATGGACTCCTCTTCGTGTTTCGTATAACAGGGAATCAGAGGATATGACGCCAGTTCTTGATGCTATTTGGCATAACGTAGCTTCTTCGTTACAGGATTCGGAAGGCAACCTTACTGTCAACCCTGCGCTTACTGACATCATTTTCGTGAATGGTTCAGCCGCTTGGTATGAAGTTATTGCCGGGTTCTTCACGCAAGGATTTTCCGTTGAAGTTGCGTATCCTAAAATCGCTACGAGTAAGCTATTAATGGCTAACTTCGCATTTTTTGACATTACTCCTTTTCTTATGTCAAACAATGCTAAAGTGTTAGAACGAATGAACAACAAGGAAAAATAAATGGGTAATTTTAAATTGGATTATCGCGTCCTTTTAGAAGATGAAATTATGCTTCTTTTTGGACGCGATGTAGTTAAAAGATTAAAAACACCTGCATTAAAGGTTAAATCTGTAGAAAACTATTTCGAATTATTTCAAGAACTACACGCTGGTTCTGAAATTATTTTAGATGATTTTCTTACAGTAGAAACTCCATTAAAAGTTTATATTTACTGTGATATTCCAGCAGGTTCTAAATGTTTGGATGAACGCAGTAGATCAAACACAATATACAATACTCCTATAGTTTATTCAAGTTATTGTGTTAATAGTTTATTTATGCCAGCGTTATCTAAAATATCCTCTATTTTTTATGAGAATGTTGGAGGTAATACTGCTTGTGATATGTATTCTGCAGCTAATTTTAAGTATTCGTCACTTCTTGAAACAATTCATTCAGGAATGTTTCTAAATATATATAAGGGCAGAGTTATTAGCGCAAGTTCCTATAGAACTTTGCATAATTTAGCTTTAGCCGTTAATTCTTATATGCTCAGGAATAACAGTTTAGCCCAAGCGACTCCTGATGAAGCGACTGATGTATATAATAATCTTTCTTTTAATGTTCCTACTGAAGTTGTTAAAAAATATGTGGAGGAACCTCTTAAAGTACCTACTGATTTAATAAATTCTACAAATGAATACCTCTCTACTTATAGACTTAATATGTCAAGTTTAAGTAATTCGTTTGATTGGACACAAGATAATGCAAGTATAACAGTAAGCGCTGACTACGTTAATTTAAACGGATTTGCTCACATAAATAACACAGCATATGTGTTATTTGGAAATGGAAATCAATCTCCATTAAATACCAATGGAAATGGAACATCTAATTTTAGTAACGCAATTGACGAAGCTTTACGTAGTACAATGAATACATCGGCGTTATTTTCGTTAGCGCAATCTTCAAGAAGTTATGGATCTGGTGGTAATTCTTTTGTTTTCTTAAATGAAAATAATTTAGATACTACTAAACTTACCAGAGCTTGTGGAGTTCAGGAATATGTAGAAATTAACAAAGAGTTTGTGGATTCTCTTAAGCAAATATATGCTGATGGAAATACACAAGACATTGAGAAGTTTAGAAAAGCAGAGTTCGCTCTTAAACGCGAATCTGTAGTATCGGATACAGAAGTTATTAATAACAGATATATTCCTTTGAAAAATAAGGATAAAAAGCTGTTAGTTCTAACAAAAACATCATTAGCAAAACAAGCGGCGAGAAAAATGGCCATTACAAGGAAAATTACCGCCGCTGTTATGCCTGTAATAGATATGGCTGTCAGATTGTTTATGCTACGTGATTTTGAACTTGGATTTACAGATACAAAATACGGATTTCCAGTTCAGAGTAGATTTATTTTCAATCACAGCCATCAAGACACTGGTAATAAATACTTCACAGATAATCCAACATTACTTACTTCCTTTGATAAACAAAAAGAAGCTTCTGTCAAACTTATCCAAACAAAAGCTGATGCGATAGCCTCAACAGTAATATCTTCGTTGTACACTGATGTTAACTACGAAGGTACTCCTTTTTGGGATATCCTGAATAATATATCATCTTCTATTGGGTATTACAGAGGCAATTTTTCATCATTTACTCTACAAAAACAAGAAAACATGGTATTTGCTTTTACCCTGTTAGATTTATCAAATACGTTTGCAAGAACAGGAAAATATTGTATAGGAGCATCTGACTATTTCTCACCTTCTTCTGGTTTGATAAACATAGTCAATTTAACAACTACTGTATACAAACGTAGTCATACAGCTTCTTTTAGACCAGAATTAGCTTACTTAAAATACCAAGGTTACGGAGATAACGCAACAGGTAAACACCTACATTATTTGTACTCTAACAACTTTATTGGCACTGACCAACAACAGGCTGATGAAATTGAAAGACTGAGAAACGAAGATTACATTCATATTTGTAATTACTTTACAAATGCTACCAGTGCTTTTTCTTTTCAACAGGATGCTTTGGATACATTTGTTACATTAAAAAAATGTAAAACTCTAACAGATTACTACACTTGGTTTAAAGTAATTCATCCAACACTTAAAAGTATTAATAAGGATGTTTTAGAGAAAGACGAATATGCTGTTTATCATGGCGTAGATTTCTTTCTTGAAACATGTGATAAAATTTTTGAAAGTCTTGTTAAATTGGAAGAGCCATTTATTCCAAAAGAAGAAGTAAAAAAGAGGGGAAGAAAAGCAAAGACAACTGCTGCTACTGTTGCTGTTACGGTAGATGAAGAAGTTTCGGCAGAGCCTATTAACATAACAGTAACTTACGTAGGAGAAACAAATGAGCAAGGCGACGAAAAACTTGACGAGCAATCCCAAGTTCATTGTTAGATATACGTTGGGCCTATTCTTGCTGTCTGACTGGCTTTACAATACTCTCGTTACTGGTGACGAGGGTATCGCAGATTTCAGCAAGATTTCAACAGAGGTCTTCAATGATAAGATGTTTTACGTTGGAGCGTACAAACAGGTATCCAGTCTTGTAGCGGATATCAACGATGACAAAATCATTGAAGAAATGATGGAGTCGAAAACTCTTCTTCTAAACAAAGTCAAGTTGAAGGAAATGCTTAAACTTGACGATACGAAGATGGGTGAACTGGCTGAGCAAGGTGTAGCAGTTTATGATATGCTGCTCACCAAAAAGCTGGCAGAAAACATTATTTTCGATGAAGACGTGATTCCGACAAACTATACCTGTATCGACGGTTCTGATAAAACTGCCACGGAAGTTTCAGTTCCTCTTTCGTTGGTATTTTCAGTTAACATTGATACACTTGATAAGATTTCTAATTTGCTGGATATGACCAACACAACTGCTGTGGCTGATACTATTGCCGAGTTGAAGTTGGACGAAAAAATGTCTTGTTTCAAGAGCACTTTCCAGTATCTCGAACTGCTCGAAGCAAAGCATTAATTTATGGATACAGTTGTGTTCTGCTTTGGATTGACAATAGGGTTCGCTACTGGACTTATTCCATTCTTTTTTTATTGGTTAAGTCATAGGAAACCAACTGTTCCAGTTCCTCATGACTGTGATCATGGATATCATGCTTATGGTAACTGGATTGCGGATAGTTATAAGTTGTTTCAGTATCGTCAATGTAAAATTTGCGGTTTTACAAAAGAAAAACTTATTTAATAGTAAGATTTATTATTAATACTTTAACATTAATAACTTTTCTCTCTTTTAACCTTTTTTTAACTAACACAATTTTCGGAGTAATACCTAATGGCTACTAAGAACGAAAAGCTCAGCAAAGAATTCTTCTCCAACGCTTCCAAAATGACCATCGCACAGTACGAACAGTTTTTGAAGAACGTTGTGCTGAATACTGATCCTCGCAATTTTCCTCCCATTATCGTGTGGGGCGCTCCTGGTGTTGCGAAGTCTGTAGTTACTGAATCTGTTTTCAACGACAGTGAACGTAAGCTGAAGACTGTCATTCTTTCGCAGATTGGCCCTCTGGATACTAACGGGCTTCCTCACATTGAAAAAGATGAGGATAAGAAAGATGTCACTCGTATGTCTCCCACTGATATGTTTGGTCGTGGAAAGCATCATCTTTTCTTGGACGAACTGAACAACTGCGCTCCGTCTACTCTTGCTGCTGTTCAGAATCTTCTTTCGTCCAAGGCTATTGGTGGCGATGATTACCACGATGTTCATATTATCGCTGCTTGTAACCCGCCCAGCACTAACAGCTTGGCCAACGATTTGAACTTCCCCACTATTTCGCGTTGTATTAACATTGTCATCGATTATTCTCTCGATGACTTCCTGAATTACGCGATGATGTGCGGAACTATTCACCCGGCTATTTCTGCTTTCCACAAGAAGACTTCTGGCCGATTCCTCCAGTCCAAGTGGAGCATTTATCCTGGTTCTGCGTATGAAGTTGCTGAACCCATGCCTAACGAACCTTTCCCGTGCCCTCGTTCTTGGACTCTCGCTTCCTATGCCATTACTGCATTGAGTGGTGCCAAGGTCAACAACATCGTGGATTATGCGATGTTGAAGCCTCTCATTGAAGGTGCTGTTGGTATTCAGGCGGCTGAACAGTTCGCTACTACCTATGCCTACATGAACCGCATTCCTGATATTGAGAAGATTTTCGCTGGAACTGAAACCGCGAAGAAGGGTAAGCTGGAAGACAACATTGCTGTACAGTTCTTGACCATGATGAGCTGTATCAATCATTGTATCGCCCAGGTTACTACCGCTTCTTCAAAGAACATCACTTCTCGCATTGACGGGCCTGATTCTCCTGCGTACAAGCTCATCGCAGGTATTCATTATTGCGTTCGTTATATGGGAGAAGCTACGGCTCCTGAGTTTGCTACCATGACTCTTCAGAGTATTTCCCGTGCCATGCGTGAATCCAAGCTTTCTCATGATTTTATGAATAAGCTTCTTTCTGGTGTGGATAAGACCAAGGGACTGACTCGCGAAGATATCATCAAGTACGCGCGTACCACAGCGGGGAACCAGTCGGATATCCAGGCAAGTATCGGTTAATTAGTAAACTACAATAACTATGGTACGGATAGCCTAAAACTATCCGTACCATTTTTTAATAGAAAGAAGGCTATTTATGTTTTACACTTTACTTCATATAACTGAAGGCACAATAATTCCTAATTGTGGTTGGAAGTTATCAAAAACTCAATGGAAAAAATATTTTAAAAATACGAATGTCATAGTATGGAGTTTAGAACTTAATATTTATTGGAATGAATCGTTAAAATTTGCTAATAAACAAACCAAATATCATAAAGATTATATTATTTTAAATAGAAAAGAGTTATCTATTGTAAAAGTAATAGAAGATGGCGGTTTGACTACTGAACAATACAAATTACATCTAAAACATGCCAAAGAAGAATTAGATTTTTTCAAAAGGCTAAAATAAATGTATCGAATTTTATATATAACACACGGAAGATACCTTGGTGATAAGTATGAAGCAAAAGAAAGAGCACAATGGTATATAGATTTTATAGTAGGATGTTCAGAGTACTATCAATCAGATTTTGAAATTGTGGAGATAATTAATGTATAAGATACTTCATATACCAAGTGGACAATATCTGTATAATGGTTATGGCAAAATCATGTTATTTGCTACCGTTATATGGGCAGAAGATGAAATAGATAATGTTTCCGATTGTTTAGTAGCATTAGCCTGGAATAAATATAATAGAAATATAGGTTGGCCGGTAAGTAAGGATGAGTTTGAGATACTGGAGGCTGACGATGTATAAAATACTTCATATTTTAACTGGCGAGTTTGTTTGGACTATTTATGGAAGTGGCCTAATATATTTAGGAGAACCAGTATTTAATAAGTATTCTGTATGCTGTTATGCCACCAGAAATCAAGCAGAAAAATTAATAAAAAATGCTTGCTCTGATATGTATTTAACGTATATACCTCAAGAAATCACACATCAAGATATTTATTCTTTTCAACGAAAAAAGTTAATAACAGATTGTGTAGAAAGTGAGTTTGAAATAGTAGAGGTTCCTGATGTATAAAATACTTCATATACCAAGTGGAAGTTATCTTAATATGATTTATTTTTGTAATAGACCAGAAAGTAATATGTTTTCAATTGGAAATACAACAAACCCTTCAGAAGAATGGTCTTGTAAGGAGTTAACTTACGAAAATAAATATGATGCTTTTGATTTTACAGTGAGATTACTAACTAAAAATAGTTACTTTGAATTATACAGTAATTTTACAGGGAATAAAATAGTCAGAGAGAAGTTTTACGATGTAGAATATGAAATAGTTGAGGTATAATATGAGATATTATATTCTTCATATTCCTTCTGGCAGTTATGTATACAATGATGTTAGAAAAGAAGATTGGTGGTTTGCTCATAAAAAAATAGCAGATCAACTTGTAAGAGAAGATTGTCCAGTTAATATATACGGATATATTAAATGGTTTAGAAAAAGTAATCCACAAATAGATTGGGATAATTTACAACTTTATGAACTTGAAGTAGTAGAAAAGGAATAATATGAGCGAACCAAGGCTTGTTACTGTAAAAACTTATGATGGTGATTCAGAATTTAACCAATCATTAGATGATTTTATTAAAAAAATTCAAGAAAATATCCCAGAACAGTTTAAGAAAGAAGCTAAAATTACTATTGACGGTAGTGAAAGTGTTTATGTACGTGTAGAGTACAAAAGATATGAAACTTGTGAAGAAATAACAGCAAGAGAATTACAAGAAAAACAATATGCTGAACATACTAAAAAATATGAAATGAAACAACTAAAAGGGTTAATAGAGAAATACGGTATTCCAAAAGAATAGGAATAATAATGACTACGTTTGAATGTAACCATTGTAAAAATACGTGGAGTAAAGGTGTCACAAGAGACATGAAATATGTTACTTCATGTAAAAAATGTAAACATAAACAAGTATATAATTTATTAGAAATAACTTCTTGTAGATATTTACAGGTAAGTGATTCAAATAGTGTATATTCGTATAACTTTAAAACAAGAACAAAAGCCTATTTAACTCTAATCTATGCTATTAATAGATATAACGATGATTTACAAGAAGATAACTTTTTTGCTTGTAATGAGGGGCAGGAATTTTCACAAGGACAACCATTAACATACAGTCAATTTGAAATTGTAAAGACACATATATTAACTGAAAAAGAGCTTGGGTAATGAATAATAAAAAAGTTTGGAATGCTTTACATATCCCAACGTGTAACTACTGTTATTTATTAGTTAACGGCGATTATTTAGATCAATGTGATTTTAAAACCAAGACAAAGGCATATTGGAAATTAATTAATGTCATTAATGCCTATAATGAACAGTTGGGCTGTAATCAAGAAGAAGATTTCTTTTCGCAAGGGCAACCATTAACATTTAAAGAGTTTGACATTGTAAAAACAAATCCAATTAGTCTTTAACAACCAACACAGGAGCAAACATGAGTGCGAAAGTAACCGAAGATATCAAAGCGTTTTATGAAGATTTGCTGACCAATCAGTGGGACAAGATTGACCCACCAGCAATGAACCTCCCCGCATTGCGTCAGTTTATTATCAAAACAATTCCGTTCTACGCCAGCGCTTTGTCGCTTGTGGATATCGAAATCTGTAATGATGATAAGACGAAGGAATGGCCCTCGTTCGGATTCACTAACGGCTACAAGATTTATATTTCACCAAAATTGTACGAAATTCATCGTATGGTCACAGAGAAGTCAGGCAAGCCATGGTTTTCTACTCCTGAACTTGGTATCACTTTCACCATTCTTCATGAAATTGGCCATCTGGTGTTTGACAGTTTTGGTCGTATTCAGCATCGTGATCCAAAACTATGGAATATCGCAACGGACGCACAGATCAATCAGTTCTGCGCCAGGATCATGAAAGAAAGTGGTGTATTCCGTACTGATGCTGCGTATACCAAGTTCATGGAAGTTCTCCAAAAGAACTTTATTTTTGATCCTGGTAAGTATTCTAAACTTTCCGCAGAAGGTACCTACGATGATATGTATAAGGTAGGTATGCGTGGGAGTGACCATAACGGCTGGTCTTTGAACGGAGACATGGTTGGTGATGGTTCAGGTAAAGAAGCTGATGGGAAGCCTCTGACAGCCGAAGAACAGATGGCAAGAGATATTATTAAATCTGAACTTAAGGATTATTCCACGAAGAATGGCAGTAAACTTCCTGGTCAGGGAAGCAGTTATGGTCGTGATTTTGAGATGCTGCTTGAACCTCCTAAAGTAAACCTTCGTCAGGTTTTAAAGCACATTACCGACAGAGAAAACACCGAAGATTTTGGGTATTCTCGTCGTGGTTCTCGTATGGATCACATGATGCCGCAGAATATTCGTCTTCCTTCTGTGATTGACGCTGCTCCCAACTTGATTAGAAAGTTCATGGTAGTTCTTGATTGTTCTGGTTCTATGAGTTCAGACCAGTTGAACGATTACCTGAACATCATCCGAGAAGTTGTGGCAAAACATACCAAAAATCCTGTGTGGCTCATTCTTCATACGGATCAGGTGTGTTTCTCCGATGATATTAGTTCTTATCAGGACGTGCCAAAGAACATCACTGGTGGAACCGCATTTCAGCCAGTTCTCAATGAAATCGCAAGGCTTAAAAAGGAAAAGAATATCGTTCCTTCTGTGGTTATGTGGGGAACTGACTTGTACGGTGAGTTGAGTGACGGTGACTATTGCGTCAAAAACTTCCCATTCTACAAGAAGCTTCACTGGATTATTTCTGGTAGCAATCTGGAAGCACCCATCGGAACCTGCTGGTTTATAGACGAAATCGGTGTGTAAGTAAGAGTTAACAACAACATGAAGGAGGTTAGAAATAGCCTCCTTCATTTTTTATAGAAAGAAGGCAATCGTAATGACTAATTTCAAATATAAATTACTGTATATTCCAAATGGCACCTTCTTTAAAAGTGCTATATCAGGGAAAGATTATCTATTTTCTAATAAAACATCTAAACAAAAGATAGTAAACTTTCTCAATAATATACAATATGATACTGGCAATGGTATTTTGAGTATAAATGGGTTTCCTCTTGGACATAAGTTTAGTATCGAAGAGTTTGAGGTAATAGATGACTAAACTTCTTTATATTCCATCAGGAACTTACATTATGTTTAATAGTATTATGCGTACTGACAGAACTGAAATTGTAGAAGACTCTTATTGGCATAATAATCACCGTGATAATGCCGCTTACATTATTTATAAACTTGTTCATTCAAATGCGGATAGATACGCTTCATTAAGAAAAGCAAGCGATATTCCTCTTAATGTTAAATTACAGGTAGAAGAGTTCGAGATTATAGATGTATAAACTTCTATGGATACCAGGAGGTTTTTACGTTTATTGGGCTAGTAATAGAGAAGTCATGATATTTCATTCTTATGAAGCTGCTAAAAAAGAATTGGAGCTTTATGTACAAAAAGATAAACAACTTGAATATGAAATTATTGAAATAGAGGATAAAAGTGTATAAAACACTGTATATACCTGATGGAATCTTTATGTGGTATACTTGTCCTACATTACAAGAAGCAGAAGATAATATAGACTGTATAATTAAAGAGAATTGCCACTTTAACTGGATAAAAAATAATAAAAACCCAATCAGAAGTGAATTTGAGGTTATATATGTGGATACAACCAATCAAAATGATACCGGAGAAGAATAAACCACAAGTTAAAGTTTTGTATATACCTAATGGTGAATATATAACTATGTATTGGTGGTTTGATTTTGCTGTCGGTCATTTTTATGTAGAAAGGTATAGAGAAAAGAAACTTACCAAACTTGTAAATACGTTAAATAACTTTTTACGATATGAAGGTACAGTAAAGTATATTAGTCGTGTAAATCTTCCAATAGATCATAATTTTAGTATTGAAGAGTTCGAATTGGTATATATTCCAGGAGACTGATATGACTAAAATCTTATATATTCCAGAAGGAACTTATATTACTTTTATGCTCGGTGGTAATAGATACAGTAGATTAACAACTATTATTGAAGAAGCCGGTAATGGGTACGCTGGATTAAGACAAGTAATAAACAATCCAAATAGTAATGATATAGAGTATATTAATGTATTACTTAATACTGATCCATGCTGTGAGTTTAGAAGTAGGAACAAATTACCAGCTAAACTTTATTATGAAATGTTTGAGGTAATATATGACTAAAATACTGTATATACCTAATGGAGAATATATAAGATTTTTTAACGGTAGTTTTACAACTACTTTTTCTAAATTAGAAAATTTGCTTGAAAATGAATTAGCAAATCATGAATTTGAAACAATTTTAAAATATCTAAATGACCAAGAAGATGTTTGTGAAGAATGGTATGAAGAAAATAACATTGAACATCTTCATATATTTTTAGCATCAGAGATTGAGGTTATATATGACTAAAATACTGTATATACCTCTTGGAGTATACTTGGAGTTACCTACCAAGGATCAGTGTTCACGTACAGAAATATATGAAGAAACCTATGCGTATGCTAATAAGTTACCTACACCAGAAGACTGTATAGAATATATGTGTAGAGATTATAATATGTCGTGGTTAATTTATAGATATAATTTACCGGAAGGTTTTACACCAATAAAAGAAGAGTTTGAGATTATATATGACTAAAATACTACATATACCCTCTGGAACATACTGCTCTTTTATATCATCCACAGAATACGATCACAAACACGGCAAACCATGTTATGGACAAGTAACAGTTTTTGAAGATTCACATGCCTATTCTTTTCACAAGTTAACACCAAAACAGGCAATACAAATTACGCTTGATGGTACCAGAAATTGGGTATATGGGTGTGATGGCGCTCAATTAGAAAATGAATTTGAGATTATATATGACTAAACTTCTTTATATACCAAATGGAGTGTATGTAACGGCAAATATTAATGGCACTAATGGGGAAGCTGAAAGACTATTACAGGTTTTAATAAAAGTAAGTCCAGAAGATATTAATGAACTTTGGCTACGAAAATTCAATCTGCCGGAAAATCATAAATTTAGTGAAGAAGAATTTGAAATTGTAGAAGATTAATATATAGCTAAACTTACTCCTACTACTGCCGATATTAAGTAGGTGTAAAGGAGCACTATATGAGCACTAAAATTATTCAATACGACAAGGTTTCAAGACTATCACAGGAGGATTTAAAGGATGTATCAAAACTCAACGTAGTTTTTGATGAAAATAATCCACTAACAGTAATGGCTACTGTTCTTGTTAAGTTTGATGAAAAAACTAACAACTATTTCTTTGAGAAATCAGAAGTATATGACAGCTTAAAGGAACTTTCAACGGTAGTAATGAAGGAATTGCTTACGCTTTATGCGAAACGTAGCATAATTGACAGTGATAAAGATTACTTCAAGCGTGATGATCCAAGACTACACGCCTTCCTCAGCAAATTAAGCTACCCCGGTGTTCAAGCAGTTTGTGAGAACATGGAAGAATTTGCTGAGCAGTTCAAAACTGGCCACGTGTCTCTGCGTCTACCAAAAACAAATGTAGGCGAATCAACCCGTATGTATAAAAACCAAAAAGTTGTGCCACATAAGGCATAATTTAACCAACTAATAGGAGAAATCATGGAACTCACCGAAGTTCTTACCATCAAGGACGTTAGAACTGATGTTGCCAAGATTATGGATTATCTTGACACATGTTTTTTCACAGATTCTACCATTACTCTTATGAACGATGAGTATATTAAAAAGTCTGTAATGGAACGTTTGAGTCAGATTGTTATGTTTGGTGAAGGTCTGGCAACTCTTAATCATGACCCAAAAGAGTTGAGTAAGGCTATGCTTCGTTCATCGTTGAATGACAAGGATATCAATTTTATTCTTGGTGCTTCTTTGAAGATTTCTGATGTGTCTGTTGTTATTAAAGATGAAAAAGACATGACAGACAAGGAAAAGGCTGACGAAGAAACTCCTGAAAATGTTGATAAAATGGTCAAAAGCAAGATGGAAAGTATGGGTTCTCTTGAAAATCTTATTGGTATCATTAGGGATTCTCTTGGAACGTCTCGCATTCTTCCAGAGTCGTCAGAGATTGCCATTTATGAGGCAATGAACGCAAACATCGAACCTGAAAATGCTCGTAAAGATATGTTGAGAATTGAACGTCCAATTGAGTTTAACCTTAATTATCTTGATTTGTCAAAAGTTAAGAATACACAGATTTTCGATTTTCTCAATTCATTGATGGCGTCTGACTCTAATAGTTCTCTTGCTATTGAGTTTCCTATGGATGCTTTGCTGGATGATATTAAAACATTCTATACGGTTGATCTTCCAGCTATTGCGGAAGCTGCTGTAACGTTTGCGAGAACTTCAACAAAAAACTCGTTTTCGTTTACAAAAGAACCGGACGCATTTGAAACATTATTTAATACTCTGTAAAATATACTGGGCATAATTTACCTACACTACTGGGAATGTTAAAAAAGGACATTCCCAGTAGTAGTGTATTCGATTGGAGAAATACTATGACTAAATTACTGTATATACCAAATGGTTCTTTTATAACTTTTTCATCTGACCGGGTTGGTGGTTACACAGAAGAAGCTGAAAAGTCTGATTTAATTGATGCTTGTAACAATTCTATTGAGCAGTTAATAGACAGAATAATCAATGGTTCTACTAATCAGTTGTTTAAGAGAAATAATTTACCAGATATAGTAGTAATAGATGAGTTTGAGGTAATATATGACTAAATTACTGTATATACCAAACGGACAGTTTTTATATTTTGACAATTATAATAATCATTATAATACAGATATTTCAAAATATGAGCCACAATATACCACAGAACTTTTGATACATTGGGTAATTTGTAATTGTAGTGACAGAACTGACTGGTTGGAAAGAAACGGTATAGAAGATGGTCATAGATTTTTAGAAAGTGAATTTGAGGTAATATATGACTAAAATACTTTATATACCTAATGGTGAATTCATTACTTTTGAAGATAAAAATAACCATATTAGGTATACTGCTAATATAGAAAATATAAGCCTCATAGCTTATGACTATTTAGATAGATTAAATACTTTAAGTCCAATTACTGTTAACGATATTCTATACTATATAACAGATAGAAGAGAACTTAAAAGTCAATTTAGCAAAAGAAATAAGTTCGCTACGATAGTATCGTTATCTGAATTAGAGGTAATATATGACTAAAATACTTTATATACCAAATGGAGAATACTTAAAGTTTTTTTCTGACTGTTATATTACTGATATATCTAAAGTAAACTGGTATAAAGGTAGATCTCCCGAAGAAATATTAAAAGATATTATAAATGACTTAAATGGAAGTGGTAATAAGTACAATGAGTGGAGAATTCTCAATAATATAGGTAATAGTATAGTAACTAAAAGTGAATTTGAGATTATATATGATAATTAGACTATTACATATACCAACTGGACAATTTATACAGTTACGAGAAAACATGGGTAGTAGCAATTGGACTACTAATATGTCCGCTGTAATGTTAAGTAGACTGGACCTAAATGACATTGATAAAATTATTGACTATATGTTAAAAGGTAATTTTAGAGACGATTATTTAAAAAGACATGAATTACCACCAAATTATGAATTCCATAGAGAAGAGTTTGAGGTTATATATGACTAAAATACTATATATTCCAAGCGGAGAATACATAGTTTTTCTTGGGTTTGGGCGAAGTCACCGTTCTGATACTACCACGTATGAAGAATCTGAATATAGCAAGAAATGCGGTAATAGGTATATGCCAATTGATTTCATTTTAAACCAATGTATAAACAATACGTTTGGACTTAACATACAAGAAGAATTTGATAGAAAAGTAATCTACCAGAAAGAATGTTTTGAGATTATATATGACTGACATTGAATTAGACGACATTAGCAAACTTATTTTGGTATATCTTATTAATTATAAACGAAATATTGCCCCAGTAGATAAAATTGCCCTTACTGGATTTGATAAACTTAAACAAAAATTAGAAACCAAAGGATTAGAAAAATTATCAAAAGATGAACGTAAGGAGTATAACGCAGCAAGATTTCAAGTATATACATTATCAAGAAGAGTTGCCGAAGCAAAGCCCATTCCAAAATCAGTTGAAGATATATCAAAAGCTGTAAAAACTGATGATATTTCTGACATTACTTCTCGTTTATCCTATTTAAGCAAATTAAGTATGATAGAAGAAAGTAATAGTGGTTATGTAATTGCTGAAAGATATAGATAGTATAAAATCAAAAGAAATAGACGCCTTATTGTTAGAGCATAAAAGCTTCTTAAACTTAATGGGCGATGTAGCAAGTTGTTGTATTTCAGAATCTGGATGGGCAAGAGCAAGGTCATACTTATCACCATCTACAAAGTTTGATGTCTCTGAACCTTGTATGATGGTTCCTAATTTATTTGTAAATGTTGAAATAAAACTACATAATGTAATAATATATAAAGAAAGACGGTTAATAAAACTATATGTTGAATACTTGTTCCCTGACTATGAAGCCGCTGGATGTTTCGAGTTTTTAATTAGAGGGGCTTCGTTAAATCTTAAACAAGTAATAGATACTCCAAGCGTTAACCACGAAATGATACGCGGAGTTGACGATCCAAATAAAGTTTTTGGAACAATTTCAATTTCTATTCAAGAAAATCTAACGACCACCGATAATATATATATGAGGGTAAGAGATACACTTAAAGCCCTTGAAATTAATATATAAACGTTATCAGGAGGTCATTAAATTGACAAAGAAAGAACTAGCAAATAGTATAGCAGCAGTAAACGATGTATCGCAAGCAAAAGCTACTGAAATGATTGACGCAGTATTTGAAACTATGCGACTGGCTCTTGACAATGGTGAAGAGATTACAATTCGTGGATTTGGATCATTTAAGCCAGTAACAAGTGCTGCTCGTTCTGGACGCAATCTCCGCACCAAGGAACGTGTTACTATTCCGCCCAAGGTTCGTGTAAAATTCAAGTCGTATATGGAAGAAAAGGAAGTGGCTGAATAATGCCTATTATTCCACGAAATAGCCCTTCGCTGGAAGAAGAAATTGAGTTTATCTCTTCCGGGTGTGACAAAGATCAAGACAAGACTGCCTTGGTAACAGAAGAAGCTCTAAAACGTCGTCAAATCCATATTCTTGGCGAGATTACTGATGTTAGTTTTGAACAAATTAAAAATCTTTATGATGAATTAGTTGAACAAGACGCGGATAAGCCAATTCATTTTATTCTCGGTTCACCAGGAGGACACGCTTCAAGTATGCTTGGCGTGATGAACTTGATTTTATTGAGTAGCACTCCGTGTTATACGTATCTATTAAGCGAGACTTGCTCCGCCGGGGCCTGGATATATTTGTGTGGTAAAAAGAGATTTGCCCCTAAAACTAACTTGGTTAGTTTTATGTTACATCCAATAGCGTGGGGTAATGACCCAGAATCACTTGGTAATCATAATTCATACAATAAATATGTAGAAAAATTAAGCGGCAAGTTGATTGAGTTTACAGCTAAACAAACTAAAATACCGCTACGCAAGCTAAAAAAGTTAGCTACAACTGAAACTCAATTCTTTCTTGGGGAAGAACTTTTCGAACAAGGAATTGCCACAGATGAATTAACAACCTCATCTTTTTGGTTAGAACCTAAAGAATTAAAGATCGACAAAGAACCTAAACCTACAAAACTTTTAACAGAATAATATAAATAGGATTTAACATGTCAGCACAGATCACTCCCTCTATTGGCAAGGATATTATTTACATTTGTCAGAATTGTCAGAATAGGGAAAAGGAGTTTTCGCTTCCGAGTAGAAATTATAAGTATTGCTCAAAGTGTGGCTGTATTTCAGTAAAGGCCACACTCGCTGACTCTTATAATTATATCAATACTCCAACCGTAGTAGAAACCGTTATTGAAGAGGGCGACGAAATTGACGAGTAATATTTCTGAAAAGCTTCTAAAAGAAAAGCTCTCTTCATGGACGGCATCTACAAAAGTCCAAGAAACACTTGGCCTGTCATCTATGGATGAAGCTTCTTTTAAGAAGGAGCTAACTGACCTTGAAAGTAAAGGTCTTATCGAACGAACTGGCGCTAAAAAAGGCTTAAAGTTCAAACATAACACTGGTAAACAAGAACCAGTTGAAGATGGTGAAGTTATTAAGCTGTCTGCGAAAATTAAGAAAGAAAAGAAACCTAAAAAGGAAAAGAAAGTAAAGATTGACGTTGAAGATATCCCATGTGAAGTAACAAACATGGATAGGCATGAATACACTGATGAAGTGAACAATGTGCCTCTCAATAAAATCCTAACTTTCTTAACTAAAAGTCCTGGTGATCATAGTTTTTCTCTTTCTATTAAACGAACTAATAAGGGTCTTTGTGTAAAAACTTATCGTGATATTTTTTTAATGTCCGAAGTTCTTTATACCAAAGAAAGCTTTATTACACTATTGAAAGCATCAGGTATTTCAATTGACTAATACTGTTCAATTACCAGAGTCTTTCACAGAAGTTGAAACTAATTTGGTTTCTAATTTACAAAAAATAATGACAGAATTAAAGTATACTCCAACTTCTTTGGCTATAAAATTGTCTGGAATGGGTTCCGGAATTATTATATCCACTGAAATTACACAATGGCTCGAAGGAACTGTTTTCCCAGATACTTATTGGCTATTCAAATTGTCGAAACTGCTAAATACATCTGTGGATTCTCTTTTAAGTTCTAATTTTACAGCCAAAGTAATTAATAAACCAATTTTGTATTCCTCCGGGGATGAAAAATTACTACTCGCCAATCTACAAATATCGAAGGAGAATTCAATGGCAACCAAGAACACTATCGTATCAGTTTCAAAGACTTCCATGAAGAAGATGAAGGAAACCGTTACCGCTCGTACTGCCAGCAAGACCTACAACGTTCTTCTGGCTAATAAGATTTACAGCTCTGAAATGACCTTGGTTGAAATTGCTAAGCATGTTGGAGCTTCTACACGAAGTATTAGGGACTACGCTTTTTACGGTACTTCGGTTCCAGCAAACATCGCTAACAATTTCGTAACTCTTTTCCATACAAGTTACCATAATCTTGGTCTTCATTACAATGCTGATACTGACCGTTATACTCATATGACAGTCACAATTAAGGCATAATTAAGCCTAATTAACATAGGGGAGAAGCCTAAAAAGCTTCTCCTCTTTTTTTATAGAAAGAAGGGAAGTATGAGATACCAGTTACTTCATATACCAACAGGAACCTATGTTTCAAGTATATATGTGAATGGCAAAGATGTATGGACTGTTTGGGGAGAAAGTATCGTAAAAGAAACTCCAAAAATATTCGGTTCTTTAAAAGAAATAAAAGCATATTTTAGAAATGAAAAAATAAAACATCAACGTAAACTAAATAGATGTGAATTTGAACCAGTGAGGATTTCTACATGAGTAAATATAAAATACTTCATTTATTATCAGGTGAATATTTTATTACAGACGAACTTAAAGATAACGTTACATTAGATAAGTTTAAAAAAGAGTTTGAAATTGTAATGGAAAATTACTTAACCACTCCTATATTTAATGAGGATGGTAACTGTTTAGATTCAGAAAAAGAAGCTATATGTCATAAACTTGTCGGTGAAACATTATATAATGATCCTGAATATGTGGATGAGTGGTATTATTCGTTTATTGATTTCTTAATACAAAACGTGACGGAAGATGATGATAAAAGATACGAAACGTTACTAATTGCTGAATTTGAAATTATAGAGGTTGAAGTATGATTAAATATAAAATACTTCATATACCAACTGGACTATATTTACACACCGTTGTAGAACTTGATGGTAGTTATTATAGATATTTATCAGATTATCCGGCTAACTACCCTAAACAAACATTAGATAAAATTTTTCCAAAAGGTTATACATTTGCTGTCAGAGAGAATAGAGTTAACCGCGATATATTTGGTAATAGTGATATACTAACAGCTATGAATTATGTTGAGTTTGAAATCATAGAGGTTAAAGTATGAACGATAAACACTATAAACTACTTCATATACCAACAGGAACTTACGTAAGATACCGAGCGATGTATAGGATTTTACATATACCTACTGGATTATATGTTTCTGGTATTCAAAATATTGATAATAAATCTTGTTTATATTATTTAAACAACGAGGACACTTCTAAATGGTCTAAATATCAGATAGAAGATAGTTTTATAAATTGCTATAAGGTTAAATACATAGATATTACAGTTAATATGAGAGAAATAACAGAAGCGTGGAAATCTGAATTTGAACTAATAGAGATTACAAATGAATAAATATGCCATTCTTCATATACCTACTGGAAAATATGTGTATAGAAGTTGCGTAATATCCATGGATAGCTGGGATTTAACACCAGCATATTTTTTAACAGATAGAATAGCAACATTTAATGGGTATATTTGGAGTATATTTAGATATTTAAGCGTTAGAAAAGAAAATAAAGTATATATAGATACCGGATTTAAAGATATTAAGATTGAAACATCTAAAAATGAATTTTTACTAATAAAGGTTAAATAATGTCAAAATATAAAATTATACTACATGATGAAACATTACGTGGACATAAACAAACACACAAAAAGAGTGGTATGTATTATTATTGGCATGGCTGGAAAAACTATGGAGAAGAAGAAGCCGAGTTTCATTCTACTTATTCAGCTAAATGTTTCTTATTAAGTCATTCTTCATTTCCAAAATTTGCCACTTATTTAGTTTCTCAACCAACTGAAAGTATATTAGATAAAATGATAGCAAAAGGAAATTATACTTTTAAAGGATTTGAGAGTAATTTACTTTGTGAATTTGTGATAGTGGAGGTTCCTGATGTATAGATTATTGTATATACCAACAGGAGAATATGTTTGGTTTTATAGGTATGCTTATCGTAATTTTGATTGTTCTACTGTATACGTCAATAAACCTGGATATAAAATAGAGAGTAATAAAGAAGAAATAGAAGAATTATTGAATTTTATACCACGTAATTTTTGTAATGAAACTTATGAATTTGAAATAGTGGAGTATAGTCATGTATAAAAAGTATTCATTATTATATATACCAGAGAGTGTGTATGTTTATTTTGTTATTGAAAACAATAAAATAAGCGGATTTTATGGATGGTATGACCCACGCGTTAAAAACTTAAGGCTTACTGGAACTAAAAGAGAAATGAACATATTATTAGAGTATATACTAAACTATTATGAAAAAAATCCAGAATGTGACGCAGAATTGATTATATCTAATGAAACTTTTGAAATTGTCGAAAGGGGAGTAAATGACTGTATTGAGAATAGTTTGTGTTAGTGATACCCATTGTCAATTAGATAAAATTAAAATGCCTGATGGAGATATTTTACTCCATTCTGGTGATTTTACTATGAATGGTAATTTACACGAAGTTTCAAAAGAAATTGGTATCTTTGGTAAGTTTCCTCATACTTATAAAATTTGTTGTGTTGGAAATCATGATTTCTTTTTTGAAAGGTATCCAAAAGAAGCTAAACAATTATGTGTAGATAACGGAGTAATTTATTTAGAAAGTGAGTCTATTATTATAGAAGGTATTAAGTTCTACGGTTCTTCTTATTCCAAGTGGTTTTATGATTGGGCATTTAACCTCAAAAAAGATGGCTCTAATACAAAGGAACATTGGGCTAAAATACCACTTGATACTAATGTTTTAATTACACATGGCCCAGCTTACGGTATATTAGACAGAGTATTACGCGGTGAAAATGTTGGATGTCCTGAAATTAGACAAAAGATTGAGTTTGATTTACCTGAATTATTGTTATTTCAATTTGGACATATACATCTAAATGGTGGAAAAACAGAGGTAGTAAATAATGTGTGGTGTGCTAATGCCTCTATTTGCGATGAACGGTATGCTACTACAAATAAACCAATTTTGTTTGATTTAAATACTGAAACTAAAAGTATTATTCAGGTGTTTGAAGATGACTAACAAAAAGTATACTATACGATGTGCTGAAACTGGTGACTATATTTATACTTGTCAAGGAGATAAGCGTTACTCACCGTTCACGCCAGAAGAACTATGCGGTAATATGATTGGTAGATTACCTATTAAGTTTACTAATGTAAATGAAGCTACTAATTTTTTATTTCATACTACTTGGCCAGTCATAATAAATGGAGTAGGATATAGTATTTCTGAATATCATTATTTATTTGAAATAGTTGAGATTGAAGATGACTAAACCAAAAAAGAAAAAGTATGTTATTCTCCATATAGAGACAGGAACTTATATATATAGTAGTACCTGTCAAATAGTATATGATTATTTTTATCCAAATATAGCCGGTTATCATTGGTTATTAACAGTAAGTCTTCGAGTATTGGCAGATGTTGGTATAGATAGACGCGATTTTACACTAAAAAAAGATGCTATATATTTTAAAGATAAAGTATCAGCTATTACTTTTTTACGTGATGTTTATATACCTACACTAAATGAAAGCTGGTTTGGTAATTCAGAAAGAAAATTTAATAGAAACGAATTTGAAATTATTGAGGTATAATATATGTATAGGATACTTCTTATAGAGACTGGCGAATGGTTATATACAACAGAAGTGTGTCCAATGTTGTTGTATTCTTTCGAAGAAATACCACGACATCCATTACAAAGTTTTTGTATTGCCGGGTTTGATGTTATTGAAGATATAGTTAGACTTTTTCAACAAGGAAATACACAAGAGGTATGGATACAAGGAACAAATACTAAACTATCCATGGATACTTTACATTTATTTGAAATTATTGAGGTATAGTATATGTATAGAATACTTCACATAGAAAGCGGAGAGTATTTATACTATATGGAGCCTAACTTTAATTATCAATTATTTTCTTTTGAAGAAATAATAAAATATGAGGAAACCGTGTTTAAAATAGCTGAATTTTCATCAAAAGAAAAAATACTTAACATATTTTATAATTCAGACTGTCATGCCGTGTATATCTGCGGAGAAAATACAGCGCTAACCTCTGATATTTTACCATTATTTGAAATAGTTGAGGTATAGAGTATGTTTAGAATACTTCACATACCAAGCGGAGAGTATTTATATAAAGATTGTCATGGCAATTTATTTTTATTTTCAGAAGAATTTGAACGCTATTTTCCGTGTTCAGTAGTTGAATACCATAATATAGGGAAAGCTTCAAATATTTTTAATGGAAATAGAGTAATTAACAGAGGACGTACAGAACAAATACGATTAGGAAAAGAAAATAATAAATTGTTCTGTATTGTGGAGGTTTAAATGTACAGAATACTTATTATTGAAACAGGAGAATACGCTTTAAGAAGTCATGTTGGTGGTTCATTGTTTTCACCAGAGGAAGTTGTGGCATCGTCAGATAAAAATAGCTTTGTACCAGCAGAATGGTCCTCGAAAAAAGAAGTTGAATACATATTTCATGACGAATATGATTTCAATGTTGGTATAAACGGTAAGCTTATATTTCTAAAAAATAATAGAGAATTGTTTGAAATAGTAGAAGTTTAAAATGTATACAGGTAACGTAGTCAGACATAAACAAGGTACCTTCTTTGTTCTTATAATAACATCTGGGCGCATATTACACTGGCCATATGCTGCTAAATCTGAAAATCCTATGTATAAAACCAGACAGGATGCTGAATACATAGCAAAAGAGTATGTAAAATTTGCCAATAGTACTTCTATAAGAAAGTTTGGTAAAAAAGCTCATTTACGATACATTGAAGAGTTTGAAATCTGTGATATAACTGAAACTCGGTTAAACTAACACGTAAATAAGCCGATATTAACAATTAGAGTACGAATTAAGTATATGAAGAAAACAGAGATAGTAGAATTACACAATTATGCCACCGTAAAAGGTGGAAAATGTTTATTGACAAATTATACAGGTAATAAGCAAATATTACTTTGGGAATGTAAACATAGACACCAATGGAATGCCAAATGGAACGATATAAAAATGGGACATTGGTGTCCTTATTGCGCTAGAAATAGTAAACCAAGTTTGAAAGAACTGCAAATCTTTGCTGCTAATAAAAATGGAAAGTTGATATCAACTGAATATAAAAATTGTATGACTAAACTTTGCTGGGAATGTGAAAAAAAACATCAATGGAACGCTATCTGGAACCATATAACATCATCAGATAGTTGGTGTCCAGAATGTACAAGATTTAAAACTGAAAAGTTATGTAAAGAATTATTGGAACAAAAATTAAATGTAAAATTAACTAAAACAAGATTTAAATATAATAATAAACACTATGAATGGGATGGATATGATAAAGAAGCGCAAGTAGCTTTTGAATATCAGGGTTATCAACATTACATCTATCCTAATTTTTTTCATAAAACAAAACAAATTTTTTTAGAACAACAACAAAAAGATAAAGATAAAATACAGTATGCCAAAGAAAATAACATTAAACTTATAATAATTCCATATACAGAAAAGAACAATCTTTCTGAATATATAGAAAGGTTGTATGAAGGCTCAATTAGTTAATAATACTACAGTAGAAATAGAGTTTGATAATGAAAAGCAACGTGAAATTCTGGCGAAACAATTATCATATAAAATACCAGGATATCAGCATACGGTAGCTTATAAAACTGGAAAATGGAAAGAGGGAACAAAGTGTTATCTTACAGCTAAAAATAGACTTAAAATAGGACTTTTTAAATCGTTATTTCCAAATCACTCACTAGTATTTGACAAGACTTTTACACCTATTACATTTGAGGATATTCCATTATATCAAACTAATCCATCGTTTGAGCGCAGAAACTACCAGCTTAATGCTATAAATACTATATTACAAAATAAAATAATGATTGTAAAAGCAACAATGGGCGCTGGAAAAACACTTATTTCGGCGGCAACTTTGAGTTATCATCTATCATTAACCAAATCAAATAAGGCATTGTTCATAACATATGACAAAAACATATTAACACAAACTGTAAAAAATTTTACAAAGTATGGATTTAAAGTATCGCAGTTTGGTGATGGTGTTAAAGATTTGTCTGGTGATGTAGTAGTTTCAACTATACAATCTCTAAATAATATTTTAAAACCGAAGGAGGTTTTGAAGAATGTGTCATTTGTAATACTTGACGAAGTTCATCATGGAAAGTCTAAAACATCCAGAAAAATTATAAGTAAAATCCCAAACGCTGATTATTTCATTGGACTTACAGCTACTCCGCATGAAAAACGAGATATAGATAACGCTGATTTAACTTCGATAGTTGGACCAGTATTATTTGAGTATGGATTTACCGAAGCTACAAAGGACGAGCGTATAGCCCCTGTAAAGGCGTTCTTTCTTGATTTACCAACTGATTATGACTTAAAGGAAGAAATCTTTGGACGTAAAAACTATAAACTGATATGGGATAAAGGTGTTCAAGAAAACACAGGACGAAATGAAACAATAGCCAAGATATTAAGCTATTGTATTGAACTACTTGACACTCCTAATCTTGTACTTGTGGACAGAATAGAGCACGGACTTGAACTCTGTAACGCCATGAAAAAAGAACCAGCTGTAAAATATATGACGATGTATGGGGCCGATGACATTGTTATGCGTGATGCTAAGAAAAAAGCACTTATGACGGAAAATATAAACACTTTAATTTCTACCGTGATTTCCGAGGGAATTGATTTTGCTATAAGTCCTGTATTTGCTATAAATGCGTCTGGTAGAAAGTCATTTATTAAACTCATTCAATTTCTTGGACGAATAACAAGACCTAACGAAAAGTTTAAATCTTTTCGCTGCTATGTCGATATTATAGATAGGACTCATCCGTTCCTTCTTTACCACTCTAACGAACGAATAAAAACATGCGAAGAGTTTGGAATAGAAGTAGAAATATGTAAGTCAGTAAAAGAATTATTGGTTGAGATTATTAAATATTATAAACAATGTACAAAAGAGAAAAATGAACCACAATAATTCTGGAATATACAAAATAACAAACATAATAAACAACCATTGCTATATAGGTTCTGCTGTAAATATACAAAAACGGTGGACATGTCATTTATCAAAATTAAACAAAAATGAGCATCATTCACAGCATTTACAAAGTGCTTGGAATAAATATACAAAAGATAAGTTTAAGTTTGAGGTTTTGTTTTATTGCGATAAGAAAGATTTAATTTTTTATGAACAAAGAACAATAGACACATACAAACCAGAGTATAACATATGTTTAACGGCAGGTTCTACATTAGGATTTCATCATTCAGTTGAAACTAAACAAAAAGTATCTATGGCACACAAAAATAAAAAAGATAGCAAGGAAACAAAGTTAAAAAAATCTATTGCGAGAATTGGAAATAAAAATCCTAATTTTGGTAAGAAAATGTCAGAAACTCTTAAACAAAAATTAGCTATCTTAAATAAAAATAGAATAATAACGGAAGAAACAAGAGGAAAGCTGCAAAAAGCAAGCAAAGGTAATTCGTATGCTCTAGGAAATATTCTATCAGATGAAACAAAGGGTAAAATGTCTGATAGCAGAAAAGGAGAAACTAATGGGAGAGCAACCATAACATGGGAAATAGTCGATTCCATGAGAGAACTGTATAACACATCAGATATATCTAAACTAAAAATATCAAAACTATATGGTGTATCTTACGATATAGTCATTAATGTATTAAACAATAAAACTTGGATAAAATAAACTATGTTAGAGTCTTCTACAATTCCGTTTAATGCTCAATTTCAAAGTGGCCTACTTCATTTGCTTACTGTAGATTATGAATTTCTTCGTAATGTATCTGATGAGTTTACTTCAAATATATTAGATGCTGGTGAAAGTCATATAAAATTAGCTAAATTGATTTTGTATGTTTATAAAAAAACTAAAAGGCCATTAAGTATAGAGATTCTAAAAAATACTATCTTACAAGGACAAAAAAATAAAGTATATTCAGATGGTGACGCTTTTGGAATGATATCAGTTATAGATTCCGGTAAATCACTATCTAAATCTGACTATGAATATATAAAAGAAAAAGTATATGAGTTTATAAAAAAACAAAATATGGTACTGGCTTTTTCTAAATCTATTTCGTATTTTGATAATGGTGATTTTGACACTGTATATTCACTAATTGGCGACGCATACAAAAAATCATTTGGTAAAGAAAACAGTATTGGTATGAATTATGTCACGGAATTAGTCTGTGATAGATATTTAGAAAGTCCACGAAAGGGTTTATGGTCAACGGGATGGCCTACTCTTGATGGATACCTTGGTGGTGGATTAGCAAAAAAAGAATGCGCCACTATTCTTTCACCGACAGGACGAGGTAAAACTGCTGTATTATGTAATTTAGCAGTTGAGGCAGCTAAGCAGAAAATGAGGACGTTGTTTATTACGTTGGAAATGTCTGAATTACAGATTGCCCAGCGATTTGACAGTATCATTTCAGGATTTTCATCAAAAGAATTGGTAACTATGGGTGACGCCAAGGTTACGCTACAACGAAAAATTGACAATTCTTTAAAGGGATGTTTACCTATTATTAAAGGGTTTGATAGAGGAACATTAAGTCTTGGTGGATTAGAGACTTACCTTGAAAAATATAGCATGGAGTTTGGGACGCCGGAAGTTTTAGTGTTAGACTGGCTTGGTTGTTTGAAAATGCCTGGAGGATTTGAGAAAAAACATGAAGCATTAGCAGAAGTCGGGGATGCTCTTGTTAATTTAAGTAGACAGTTTGATTGTTCTTTACTAACTGCCCATCAGACAAATAGAAGTGCGGTAGGATCAGATATTTATGGATATGATAGTATTTCTGAAAGTTTTGCTAGTATTTTTGGTTTTGATGTAGTACTGGGACTTGGGAGTTCGAACCAAGCGCAAGATGCTGGGAAAAGAACATTAACTATTCTTAAATCGCGTGTTGGCCCTGATAGTGTATACATAAATCTTCAAGGAGATAGACCTGACCAGTCATTAACTTTTAAATTTACAGAAGCGATACCAGAAGAAGAAGAGTCAGAACTACTACGGTCAGAAACAAAGAAAAATAAGTCTAAATAATATGAAACCTGCCCTTAATGTATTACAAGAACATGCTGTTTCAAAAAATGGCAAATTGTTATCAGATAATTATATTAATAACACCACAAAAATGGAGTGGCAATGTGAAAAAGGGCATATATGGTCGGCACATTGGAATAGCAAACAAAGCAAATAACAAAGTCCCTTCGGGGATTTTTTATTATAGGAGCATATTTGTATGCCTTATTATTCTATCTTACATATACCTACTGGAAACTTTGTATATATTGAAATATTTATAAATGATAGAACTATTCAGTTTAAAATAATAGAACAAGCAGATACTGATCAAACAAGAATTGAAGTTGGTGTAATTAACTATTTTTTATCAAAAGAATACGCAGATAAGTTTCATAAGGATAGAACAAATAGATCGGCATTTCAAATAATATCTACTGATTTTAACTTGTTATCTGGTATCTTAAACAATGACCATATTTATAAACATCTATATATGGATATTTACGATGTGGCTAATTTTGATAAATATAATAAACAAGTACAAAAAGAAGAGTTTGAAATAATGGAGATTAACTATGAAGAAACAGTATAAAATACTTCATATACCATCTGGAAACTTTATTTGGATACGTCATGATAGTGGTGATGTAAGTAAGTTTCTAAAAACTTGGTTTATTACAGTTCCACACAAACAAGCAGAAGAGGTAGCTGGATTTTTCTTGGCAGAGGAATATATGATAGGAGAGGGAGTTACTAATAGTGCTGAAAGGAAAGTTGTTATTTCTACTAATAAAAATGTTCTAAAAAAATTAGTAAATGATAAAACTTTTAGATGTAATATAGGCATAGATATATCAGGATGTAATGACTATACATTAGATGTTGGGATACATGAGTTTGAAGTAGTGGAGGTTAACTGAATGGCTTATAAATATGGTATTTGTCATATTCCTACTGGTAATATGATAGGAGTATGTTATGATAAAACAAGCGGCAGATCAAGAGGACACAGTTTATCTTGTTGGTTAGCACAGAAGCAAAAATATCTTGATAAATATTGTTGTATTATAAATGAAGATTTAGATACTGGTATTCTTGGATTTTTTATTACAGATATGATGACAGCAGAAAATGGATTTGTCGAATTAAAAACATTTACATATACAAACAAACATACTTTACAAGCTTTGATAACCAGTTTTAATTTTAGATTTGATATTGCTATGGATTTATGGAACATTACTTATAGACATGATTTATGGTATAAGCTTAAAGAAAAAAATAGTAAAAATCTAATTCCAATTCCATCAGAGTTTGAAATCGTAAGGATAAAATAATGAAAGAATTGTTATATATTCCAAGTGGTAAATATTTTAGGTTTTTTCCAGAAGATGCTAATAACACAGATAAGTATCCTCTTGGTGAAATTTGTTGGCCCATAGAACTAATGGTTGGTAGAGTTACTGCTTCTCGGACATATGAAAAAATTATATCCACAATAGTAAATTACAGTAAACTAAACCCAGATAATGATTTTATATTTAACAGAGCATTATACAAAAATGCTGAAATAGACTTTAAAACAATAGATACACTTACAGAAGCGGAGTTTGAGTTAGTGGAGGTATAAATGAAAATACTACATATACCATCTGGACAGTATATAAAAGTATTTACCGAAGAAAATCAAATAACTGAAATTATAGAAAATGCTAGTAAAGCATCGACTTTTTTGATTAACAATTCAGTAGAAGAATTAGCATGGAAAATTATTAGCTATCTTTCGTACGACTATATGTATACAGAAGTTAGAAGAATTAATAATTTTGAACAGGATTGGAAGTTTGAAAATAGCGAGTTTCAACTAATAGAGACAGAGGAATAACATAATGTCGCACGAACTAATGTCAGTTAGTTATACTGAACTTGATAATGGCAGACCAGCTATTTGTCTATGTTCTGATTTTATTATTCCAATTACCAATAAAGGATTACCAAAAAGTTTCATTGGATTTTACGATAAAGAATTAAAGTTCAATCTTAATAATCTATCTAACAGTCTCATTAAATTTAAGACTGTCGAAGAAGATGAAGAGATACTTGAAATCTATTATAAGAATATGTTTATTGGGTATATTTCTATATATGATATGTACAATGTATTTATTCAATGTTATAATGCTCTGTTAAATATAGAGGATTAGCTATGATTAAACAAAAGCGATACAAACTTCTTCTTATAGATGAAGGTTGTTATGTATGTGAAACTGACAGATCTATTACACCATTACTTTTTTACCAGGAAGATATAGACAGGTATTTTACATATGATGCCAATAACAGTATGTCTGAAAGATATCATGTTATAATTAATGGAAATACATACTTTTGTATAAAAGACAGAGCTTCTTTTGAAATACAAGAGGCGGAGGTTTCTGATGAGTAAATATAGAGTATTGTTCATAGAGAAAGGAAGATACTTAAACGAAGGATTTAAGATACTTGAAAGAGATAACTTGGAAGATTTGTTAGAAAGATTAAAAAATAGATATGGTGTTAAAAGACAGTGCGCCAAGTCTTTTTATTATGAAGAATATCCATATTTATTTGAGATAGTTGAGGTTCCTGATGAGTAAATATAGAATACTTTGTGTAGAAACTGGTGATTACTTATATAGCAGAGAAGGAGGGTCGCGATTTCCTTTCTTGTATTCAGTTACAGAGTTAGCCGATGCTGATTTTCTTATATATAAAGTATTTGAAACGTCTTCCAAATACGAGGCTACTATGTATTTCAACAATAACGCAACACAATGTAATACAATACGCATTCCAAATGGTAATAAGCATGAGGTTATCTTAATTAAAAATAACCTCAGTATATTTGAAATTGTGGAGATTTCAGATGAGTAAATACAGGATACTTATAATTGAGACTGGTGAATTTTTGCTTGAACGAAAAAATATGGGATCTTTATATTCTCCATACGAGATAGGCTTTTATGGAATTGACAAAGAAAGCTGTAAAATATACGAAACAAATGATATTAAAATAGCTTATAAACGGGTAGAGCATGGCGACCAACAATATAGATTATTTTCAGATAAAAAAATAGATAGACTGCAATTCCCAGAAATCTTTGAGATAGTTGGGGTTCCTGATGAGTAAATATAAATTATTGTTCATAGAAGATGGCGAATATATAAAAACAAGATATACTACAAAAGAACATTTAGAAGAACTCTTTTCAAAAGATAATGGATGGTGTTTTTGGAAAAATAATGAGCTTATAATGTTCAAAGAAAATAGAATAAGGTTCGAAATAGTAGAGGTTCCTGATGAGTAAATATAGAATACTTTATATAGAATTTGGAGAATTTTTACATACAGATATAGATAAAGAACAAATATATTCAGAATTAGAGATTGTAAATGCTTCCGATAAATCAGACTTTCCTATATATGAAGATAGTAAAGAAAATATTTTGATAAGATTTGAAGAACATGGTATAAGAAACTCCATACGTAGCATTTACGGTTGGATATGTGTTGGAAAAAATCCTGAACTTTTTGAACTTGTAGAGGTTCCGGATGTATAAATTATTGTACATCGAAGAAGGAATATATGTAGATTATAAAAAATATAGAAGTGAATTAGAAAAATATTTTGATGAAGATAGTCCGGCTAAATGAGTGTTTAATTACTATGATTATAATAACGAAATTGTCAGTATTGTTCTCAAAGAAAACAAAGAAAAATTTGAAATAATAGAGGTTCCTGATGAGTAAATGGGGCATAGTATTTATTGAGAGTGGTGATTTTCTTTATAGCATGAATGGAATTGCTCCGTATTCCTGTTATGAATTAGAAAATGTAGATAAAGAAAAAATTGAAATAAAAATTAGACTATTTGATAGTAGTAAAGACGCTTTAGACTACTTGCGTTGTGGTTATCTAATAAGTTGTGGAAACGGTTACGCAGACTTTCGCACTGAAAATCTCGCTGCGTTTGAGATAATAAAGGTTTCATATGAGTAACTACAGGATATTATGTATAGAAACTGGGGAATATTTATACAGCAGATATGGTTTAGATGAGTTCGCAAGCCTATTTTCTAAATTAGAGCTGGAACATGCTGATTTTACTGTGTATAATATCTATGAAGTTCAGTCAAAAGAACGTGCTGAAATATTTTTAGCAAGAAATATTAGAAACGAAAATACTATACGCATTCCGTTTAATGACTCGTATACTGTAATACATATGAAAGATAACCTTGCTATATTTGAAGTTGTAGAGGTTCCTTAATGTATAGAGTACTTATAATTGAGACTGGTGAATATTTATATGAAAGCTTACATGGCAGTTTTCTTTATACAGGTTGGGAAGTTAAGTGCAGTAGAAACGAGTTTAAAATATTTGAAAGACCACATGTTAGTATGATACAAAAAGTAATAAACGAAATGCGTCATGAATATTTGTTTTTAGGAAATGGAATTAGACTTAATATGACACAAAATCCAATATTATTTGAGATAATAGAGGTCCCTGATGAGTAAATACAGGATATTATGTATAGAAAATGGGACGTATTTATATATTACCAACAGACATAGTAATAAACAAACCTTTCCTTTTTCTGAATATGATAAACATATAAGTTATTTCTATGGTGATATATTAGAAACTACATCACGCATAGATTGTGAGAGTATATTAAACTGTGCTTATTTAATATATTTAGATAGTAACACACCAATTTACTTAAAATATCATCAAGAACTATTTGAAATCATAGAGGTAAAATAAAAATGAGTAAAATTACAAGACCCATGTTAGCTGCCACGTTAAGTCCAGAAGATACTGACAACATTAAATATCCAGTATATGGCACACCGAAACTTGACGGTATTCGCTGCTTGTTTTTGGATAAATTAGTGAAAAGTAGGAAACTGAAAAAGATACCTAACACATACATCCGCAACGAGTTAGAAAAGAGTTTGTGTTTGGCTTCGAAAAACTCTGAAATTTTTTCCGGAGAGTTCGATGGCGAGATTGTGTCAAGTAAAGATTTCAATTTTCAGGAATCTACACACAATATTATGTCATTTGATGGTCAGCCAGAGTTTATCTATTATATCTTTGATGTAATTGAAGACGATTTGACAGTTTCTTATGAAAAACGTATGGAACTATTAGAAAGCATAACGTTTAACGATCCGCGTATTGTTAAACTGCTTCCTAAAAAACTTAATAATAAACAAGAACTACTAGATTTTGAAGAAGAATGTTTGAATAAGGGATTTGAAGGTATTATTATTAGGTCTGATAGTGGGCCGTATAAACTCGGTAGAAGCACAAATAAAGAAGGCTATCTATTGAAATTAAAGAGGTTTAGTGATAGCGAAGCCAGAATTACAGGTTTTGAAGAGCTTATGGAGAACACCGCTGCTTCAACTATAAACGCTTTGGGGCTTAAAGAAAAGACCTCAAAGAAAGATGACATGGTTGGTAAGGGAACATTAGGAACTATTGTAGCAGTTGATATATATACAGGTGTAGAACTTCGTGTTGGCTCTGGGTTGAACGACGAAATGAGAAGAGAAATCTGGGATAACCAAGCTAAATATCTGAACTCTATTTTCAAATATAAGTATTTTGCTGTTGGTGTTAAAGATAAGCCAAGGCATCCAGTATGGCTTGGACTTCGCGCAGATGACGATATGGACTAATTTTAATATATATTAATACGATACTATATATCAGGAGTAAAAATATGGCAAGAATTCCGTTTATGAAAGATCAATCAGAAGTAGTGTTTAAGCCACAGACAGCATTTAATAAGGCACAAGCAGCAAAATATTCAAATCAACCTCTAATTAATACTACCGCTACAAAAGCCTATGCTAATTCAGAGTGTGCTTCTGATGACCCTGTTAGCGATTTTCTCCCAAGAGAAGTATATAAACCGTATCTCGAACGCCTTGTAAGATACATGAGTGAGGATGATGCCCGCAAGGTTATAACTACTGTATTTGCTGAACTTTCAAAAGAAAATCCAAACATTAAACTTTCAGAAGTAATTGAAGCAAGCATTATTCAGTTTACCGTAGATAAGGTTGTTTAATACATGATTGCTTATAAGCTTTTTAGATTGCTCAAAAATGGTGATATTGCCCCATTATTTATTAACAAAAAATTAAGATTGAAACGTAATGTATGGTATCAGGCTGAATTACACGAAACAAAAGGATTTGCTCCACGTAAAGGCTGGCACACAACCGCCCAACCAAAAGCTCCTCATTTATCTATGACTGGTAGGATTTGGGTTAAGGTTGAAATTGAGGATTATGTGGAAATTAATAGACCCATTGCCCAAGGCGGTAAATGGTATATAGCTAACCGTATGAAAGTTTTAGATGAAAACTAACACAGTAAATGTTGCTATCTTGGTTCATGGGCAACCTGAATTACGAGATAGTAAACCATTAAGACTATTAAACGAGTTTGTCCCGAACCCGCCAAGTTGTAGTTTAGAAACCAAAATGTTTATTTCTTCTGAACTAACGGAAGAGATAAGTAATGAAATATATGAGTTTAATCCGGATATTATTTTTCATTACGGACTTGAACTTGGCGGATTTTTTCCAGAGATAGGCGATACAGTTAACATTAAAGATAAAGTAATACCGATTGTAATAGATAATCATAGTGTAAATGAGTTATTTTACACTGATAAGTATATGTATGGTGAGCACTTTGATGTATTAAAAAAGAAAATTGCCGAAATTGATTTGGTTAAAAGTAGACCGCAAAAATTGTATACTGCTACTACCGAAGAAGACCTAATATATCTTCGAGACAGATGTATGAAAGAACCATGTGGATTTGATACTGAAACCAATTTTCTTAATCCGTTCATCAAAGACCCAGCACCAAAATTACTCTGCTATTCCTTGGCTTGGTTATCTGACGAAGATGAGGCATGGTGTATTCCTGCTTCTGACGCGTTAATTGCTTCTGGAAAGTGTACATTTACAAAAGAAACATTATTCAAGTATTCAGAAGAGATATTCTTTAATTCAACACAGCCAATGTTCATTCACAATGCTGCGTATGATCTGTTAGTTTTACACGAATTGTTCGATGGTAGACAGCCAAAGAACTTTATGGCTGATACTATGATTTTACTTAACTTGTTTCATCATGCTAATAAATCTGCGGCTCTTAAAGAAAATACACATCTTATTAATTTGCCAGCGTATAAAGATCCTATTAAAGATTGGCTTGAAGAACAAACTAAAATCTTTTCAAAGAAAAAGAAAGAAGCAAAAGGGAAGGCAGCAAAAGAAGCATTAGGTAATAAGACATACGGTTATGAAGATGTTCCGTTGGAAATAATTTCTCCTTATAGTTCAATGGATGCTCTTGCTGTTGTAAGACTTATCAATTTCTTAAAAAAGAATATGGCTAAATCTTTATGGAACTTCTATTATAAGGTTCCACATAAGGTTATTCTTACAGCGAATGAATTGGCATGTGAAGGTTATATATTATCAAGAGATAGATTTTTAGCTTCTAAACTTGAATACGAGAAGCAAATTGTAGAAACACATAAAGATGGATTGAAACTAATTGATAAGTATATTGATGATAAAGATACGTTTAATATAGTATCATCAAAGCAATTAGGAGATATTCTTTTTAATGAAAATAAACTTAATCTTCCAATTTTTCATAGAACTCCAAAGAAAGCACCAAGCACAGACCAAAAAGCTCTTGATGATTTGATTTTATTTCATCCGTTTATCTTTAAGTTATCAAAACTTAAAAAGTTATTAAAGTTATATTCTACATATTCTTATCGTGGGTATGTTGGCACGTTAAACGAGGGTTCAAGACAATATAAATGTGTTGGACATTGGACACTTAACTCGCAATATAGACAAACTAACAGAACAGCGAGATTAGGTAGTACTAATTTCACAAATCATAATGGACAAAAGAAAAAAGGCGGGCCTATTTTAACACTACCAGCACAAGGAAGTATGGTTAAACAATACTTTTGTCCTAATGTTGTTTCACAAGCAGAAAACATTTTATATGATAAGATTGTAGCAAAGTTATCGGAAACAGACCGGCAAAAAGTAAATAATGCGTTAGTTTTTGACGTGTCATTACAGATAAAGCCAGCCAAAGCATCTAAAAAGACTGGGGATGACGAGGATGACGATTCAGTTTAGTAAACCAAGCAAGTATTCTAACTTATCATACACGTTTAACGCATATTCATTTACTCCTGATAAAGGATTTTTGAATTATGCATTATTGAAGCATAATGTTCAGGTAGCAGCCATTCTTTCAAATAAGGAAGAGCTGTTATCTGAATATAAACATGCCATGATTATGTTAGCATATAAACAAGTAAAAAGTAAGGCAGGTAGAAGTAAGAAACGAATAGATAATTTGTTATACAGAGATAACATAGAACAAGATATAAAAACATATATACAAACATCAGAGTTTAACGATTATGATGAAACTAAAATACTATTATTAAACGA